>Ga0209979_1001220_pt1 | contig 29014 bp, 20 predicted proteins | sample AnhtaG_FD_183114 | JGI IMG/M metagenome (GOLD analysis project Ga0209979, IMG submission 183114) | Deep subsurface microbial communities from Anholt, Denmark to uncover new lineages of life (NeLLi) - Anholt_01485 metaG (SPAdes) (version 2) | ecosystem: Environmental > Aquatic > Marine > Oceanic... | reverse complement strand
CGGTGACGGTGGGTGGTTTACCTCTGTCTGGTGTGGAAATGACCGGTCTGCCGGGCGACCCGTGCACTGACGCCGGCGGCAATTACAGTGTCCAGGTCAACTGCGGCTGGAGCGGTACGGTAACACCACAGAAGGATTGTTACAGCTTCAATCCGCCGAGCACTATATACAGCAACGTTAGCTCGAACCAGACTGGGGATTATACAGCAACACTGCTTATGTACACCATCTCGGGTACGGTGACGGTGGGTGGTTTACCTCTGTCTGGTGTGGAAATGACCGGTCTGCCGGGCGACCCGTGCACTGACGCCGGCGGCAATTACAGTGTCCAGGTCAACTGCGGCTGGAGCGGTACGGTAACACCTCAGAAGGATTGTTACAGCTTCAATCCGCCCAGCAGGACCTACAGCAATGTTAGTTCGAACCTTACAGACCAGGATTATACAGCAACACTGCTTATGTACACGCTGACCATCAACATAGTGGGCTGTGGCTCGGTGGACAAGGAGCCGCCGAACAAGGCTACCTACTACTGTGGCGAGACTGTGGAACTGACGGCCATAGCCTGTGATGGCTGGACGTTTGACTCTTGGAGCGGCGATCTGACGGGCAACAACAATCCGGAAACCATTCTCATGAATGGTAACAAGACGGTCACCGTCACCTTTACCGAAGAGGGATGTGGCCCGTGCGATGGGCAGACATACGAGTGGACCAATGCTTATACCTGGAGCTACCTGTGGGTGGACCCATTGAACTGGGACCCGACGGCTCCCTATGGTGGGCCTGGCGTGGCTGACACCGCCATAATCCGTATTGGTTCGGATCCGGTGCCTCCGGGAGAGGATCCGCCGGGTCCAATACTGGATACCGAGATAGACATTTGTCGCATATATGGGCCTGCTCATGATGCTAATGGGCAGCAGACGATGTATGTGATCAAGGATGCAGATGTCGAGGTGTGCGAGATGTGGGATTCGCATCCTGTAGTGCCGGGAATTGGGACCATTATTATCGGCGACGCGGCCAGAGTTCGGATCTACGGGTGGCATCGGCTGGCCGACCATGGTACGATCATAGAACAGATCAGCGGCGGGGCGGACGTGTTTGTGGGTGACTACATGAAAGGTGGCGATAACAGTGACGGCAGGTTTGAACTTACTGTCACCGACGATGCCAGTCTCTATGTGGACGATATTCTGATGATCGGTGACGATGGCAGTGGTTTCATTGACCTCAGTGGTAATGCAAATGTTAGCTGTAACCGGTTCAAACTGCAAGTGCGTCCCTCAGCGGCGACGGCTGAACTTAATGTCAGTGGGAACGCCATGCTTGAAGCTTTCAGCGCGAGCGAGTACGGGATCAGGATTTGCGACGGTGACGGTACGGCGACGATGAATATGAACGGCGGCATAGTTGTGAGCGCTTCGGAGCTGACGTTAGCTAATAGCGAAGGGACCGGCATTCTCAATATGACCGACGGTCTGATTACGGTGGCCGGTGCGTTTGAGGTTCCCGGGGACGACGACAGCACAGCTATCGTCGAACATCTTGGTGGAGTTATTGAGTGCCACGAGTTTACTCACGCAGGTGGTGACGATGCACCGTATTCGTACCACATTTGTGGTGGTACCCTGGTCATCGACGGTGACGTGGTGGCTGATGTTCAGCACGAGGTTGATCTGGGCAAGATCTATGCCTGCGGTGAGGTAAGCTGCGACGACCCTGAGAGAATCTGTTCCCGCGGTGATGTCCTCATTGAGTACGACACGCCGGAGTTTCCGCTGCGGACGAAGGTCACGGCTTCGTATCATCCGGAGCGTGCGTGGTGTCCGACGCCTGAGAATTTCGCCACCGATGTGCCCAGCTTAGGAACAGAGCTCTGCTGGTGCATGGGCGAGCCCGAGGGCGGTGTCAAGCTCCAGCACGTGTGGTTCAGCACCGATTACGCGACAGTGGCCAATCGCGATCCTTCTGCGTTCCTTGGTCAGGTCTGGCCTCAAGACCACTACCACTGCATTGACCCAGGCCCGCTTTGTTTGTGCACGACTTACTACTGGGCCGTGGATACGCAGGACCATTACACCAACATTTACCGCGGCTTGGTCTGGCAGTTCACGGTGGAATGCTGCCGTGCAATTGAAGACATGGAAGCGTACACGCTGGAGCCGGACTATATCTACGACACGTGGTGGGACGGCTGCGGTGACGCGAACGGGATGTATGGCAACGGCACGGGCTCGTGCGTCAATCTGACGATGGAGAACACCCACGGCGGAGCCAAGGCGATGCTCTATACGTATGAGGCCTGGCTGAATTCGCCCTGGGAGCGTGACGCAAACTACTCCGAGGCCATGCGCACATTTGATCCACCGCTGGATCTGACTACGGCGTGCGAAGCAGCGCTGGTTGTGTGGTTCTACGGGAACAGAGATAACGGCAGCACGCAGATGTGGGTTCTTCTCAATTCAGATGGGACTTTCCCGAATAACGACATTGTCGGAATGGCTACGTACGGCGACTACGGTGACGATCCGGAAGACATCAAGAAGGAAGAGTGGATTGACTGGAATATGAAGCTCTCCGATTTCGCTGCTGCCGGCAAGGATCTGTCCAACGTTACCAGCCTGTCCATCGGCTTTGGTCCGAAACTCGCCAACGAGCAGGAGCCGGGCATCCAGGGTATTGTGCTGTTCGACGATATCGCGGTGTGTCCGGTCAGGTGCGTTCCGAAGTATACACCGGATATTTGTGATCTGAACGCTGATTGCGTGGTTGACATGAAAGACGTTGGTGTTATTGCAGAGGCGTGGCTTGAGGATGGGCGCTGCTCACAGTAAGCGGTGCTACAAGACTGCTGATAAGCATATTGGAGTTTAATTTTGGACGACAAAGGCTGCAGGGTGTGTATCCTGCGGCCCTTTTTCATATCTTCAGTTGAGGGCGGAAATAGGGTAAGCACGCAAAGCCGGCCTATTTTCTAACATCAAAAAAGGGCTAAAATCACTTGCGGCAAAGCCGAGACGAGTCTAAAATACGCTTTTCAAATCCAGGTACAAGGCAGACGAAGTATGTTGGCCAGACTACATAGTGTTACTTTAGTGGGAATCGAGGGTATTATTTGCGAGGTCGAAGTTGACGTTGCGCGCGGTGGATTCGAGAAATCACTGATTGTGGGGCTGCCGGATACGGCCGTGAAAGAAAGCACCGAGCGCGTCAAGAGCGCAATCATCAATTCGGGCTACAAGTACCCGAAAACGCAATCGCTGATAAACCTGGCGCCCGCCGACGTGAAAAAGGCAGGGCCGGGGTTTGATCTGCCCATCGCTTTAGGGATGCTCATCGGGCAGGGGGTATTGGTTAGCTCGGCCGTCAAAGATTTTGTCATCATCGGCGAGCTGGCTCTGGACGGCAGGGTCCGGCGGGTCAACGGCGTACTGAATATGGCCATCACCGCCAGCGCGAAAGGCTTTAGCCGGGTAATCGTACCGCTTGAGAACGCCGAGGAAGCCGCAGTGGTTCAGGATGTTGAGGTATATGGCGTCGGCTCACTGACTCAGGCGGCGGGCTTTCTTTGCGGACAGTTATGCCTCGAAGCAACAACTGTTGATATCGATGAGGTTCTTAGCGTAGCATCAAATTACGATGTTGATTTTGGAGATGTTAAGGGCCAGGAAAACGTCAAGCGTGCGCTGACGGTGGCCGGCGCCGGCGGGCACAACATAATGATGATCGGCCCGCCCGGAGCAGGCAAGACAATGCTGGCGCAAAGACAGGTGACTATTCTGCCGTCTTTGAGCCTGGTAGAATCGCTGGAGACAACGTGCATATATTCGTCGGTGGGGCTTCTGGACAAGAACAAGGCGCTATTGGCGACTCGGCCTGTGCGGATGCCACACTACTCGGCCAGCGCTCCGGCACTTGTGGGCGGCGGCACAAACCCGCGGCCCGGTGAATTGTCGCTCGCACATTTCGGAATTTTATTTCTTGATGAGTTTGCCGAATTCCCCAGACACGTTTTAGAGATGATTCGACAGCCTTTGGAAGACGGCTTTATCAGCGTCTCGCGGGTTAAAGGCACCATTCGCTTTCCTGCTGTATTTATGCTCGTTGGAGCAATGAATCCCTGTCCGTGCGGATACTTTGGCTCGGACTCGAGGAGATGCAAGTGCACGCCGGGGCAGATTGAGCGATATCTGTCGAAAATATCGGGGCCGTTAGTGGACCGAATTGACATTCACATTGATGTCCCTGCGGTGATTTTCAGCAAGCTGCGTTCGAAGTTGAGCCAACTGGACTCAGCCACAATGAAACAGGAGGTCGTCAGGGCCAGGGACATCCAGGCCAAGCGTTTCGGCAACGGCAAAGTAATGGGGACCCTGACAAATGCAAGAATGAGTCACAAACAGGTTGAGAAGTGGTGCAAACTTGATTCGGCAAGCGAGCAGATGCTCAAGCATGCGATGACGGAATTCGGCCTAAGCGCCCGTGCTCACGACAAGATCTGCAAAGTAGCCCGGACAATCGCCGACCTTGCCGGTGCCGAAGAAATCGGCCCCGAACACATCGCAGAAGCGATAAGCTATCGGAAACTGGACAGAAAACTATGAGGCGTTGAACCGGCCCCAATAAAGTTACCAAAGACGCCGGTTGAGAAAGAAATGCTTGTGATTATGAGGGGACAAAATATTCTGCAAAAAAATAAAAAAAATCTTGCAAAACAGCAGAAGTAACGTATAGTTCGCAAGCATGGGGGTGTATGCGTCCCCTCATAACGAAAATCCGGGGTGGTATGCAGGATAAGTGTCAAGCTAAGAGAAAATAGAAAATTGCTTTCAGGAGCATTAAAAAAGCCTGGCTACTGATTGTGGGGGGTGGTGTCGTCTGCTTGCGAGTTAACCGGGGTAGAAGAGTTTGAAAAAATTGAGAAATCACCTTGTAAGACGGCAGAAATAATGTACAGTACAGTTTTCCGGTAATTTACGTGCGCGGTTTTTATAATTTTGGCAGGAGGCCAAGAATATGGGAAGTCTGGAGAAGGATAATCTACCCAGCCAACCAATTTCAAAGGACGTTCCAGAAGAGTCCCATTTTGACGATGAGATTAGTCTTATAGATTATTTCAGAGTTGTCTGGAAACATAAGTACCTCATTCTACTCGGCTCGGTTTTGCCGGCACTGCTTGTTGCCCTAATCCTCTTCTCTTGGCCCAGAAAGTTTAAAACAACTTATGTCTATGATGTGATAGACCAGGGTATCCACGATGTGAGCAATTGGAGTCTCGACGAGAAAAACTACAATGTGCTGCTCGATAGATTCTACAGCGGAGAAAATGTAAATAAGATTGTAAGTAAATTACGGGAAAACGGCCTCGACAGATATGCTGAGCTGATGAACAGGGCCGGTGGAAAGGAAGACTTGAAGAAGCTTGTGGATTTTGAGGTTTTGCCGCCATACATAGACCTTTCCAAAGTCAACGTACTCGAACCGGCTAAATTGGGACACATCAGAGGATTAAAAGCCCAATTGCTCTATATGACCATAACCGCAAGAGGTAAGAATGACATTCCTAAAATAGGTTCGGTGATAAGAGATAATTTTGAGAATGTAGTGCCCGTGTATTCAATAGCACAGTCGATAATTAATGCCATAAGAGAGTACAAAGCCAGGATGGCCGGTGTTGAAGAAAACAGATTTAGCCATGAGCTTGCCTTAAAGACAAATAAATTAATTCTGGGGAAATTGAAGAATATAAAAACTGAAACTTCAGATAAAACCGAAGGCAATGTCATATTGCAGTTCGACGTCGGCGGTAAAAGCGAATACCTGCCTTTGGCATACCAGATACAGGCAGCGGAGTCAAAGATTGTAGAACTTGAAGAGAATATCAGAGCAAATCAGGAAAAATATAATCATTACAAGGATTTGTTAGCCTTAAACGAAAAGCTGTTTTCCGAGTTAAAGAATAATGCGGCCTCCCACCATACGATTCACCAAGTGCACTCATGTTTGGCTGATTTGATTGATAGCTGTAAAACCGAGGAATTAAGGGACTATTTGAGCTCATATATTAAGAAGATAGAGAACAGAATATCCGCAAATATTCCTGTTGTAGAGAAGCCGAAGGTATGTCCGGCTCCCAGAAGCACTGCCAAGAAGAGTGTCATCGTATTTGCGATATGCCTAATGGTATCCACATTTGCTGCATTCTTATCAGAAGGCAGTCGAAAAAGCGAAGCTCAGGCTTCGTAAAGGCTTTTTATTGACAAATAAATAAGCTGATTAGTTGTTATTGTTAACCCGTTAACGAAGTCGTAGTGTCCAAGGGCTGCGGGGATTTTTTGCATGGTTTGGTTCTTGCAAAAATATCGAACTGCAACCCACGGGGACGGAGTGTGCCTGGATTAACGATTTGGGATTCAGCGGCAGTCATAAAGAAGTTGGAATAACTTATTATTGTGCTGAAGAAATCCAGTGAAGGCAAGCCGAGTAATACGGAAATGGTAATGGTGTAAGGTTATGAACACCGGAGCGAAGAAAACACCTTCTGCGCAACCGGTGTTTTTTTTATTGTTCATAATACGTAAAACGAAAACAGGCCAGAGCCATTGATGATTAGTAAACTAAGAGCTATCTCTGATGACAAAAGAAGGCTCCTTGGCAACTTCTTTTCCTTATCCCTTTTGCAGGGCGCCAATTATTTACTGCCGTTGATTACTCTTCCATATCTTGTTCGAGTGTTGGGGGTGGAAAAGTTTGGTCTAATTGCGTTTGCTCAGGCATTTATCCAATACTTCGTTATCCTTACGGATTATGGCTTCAATTTATCCGCTACCAGAGAAATTTCGATTCACAGAGAAAACAAGGAAAAAGTGTCAGAGATTTTCATTTCTGTGCTGACCATAAAATTTGCCTTAATGATTTTAAGCTTAATTCTTTTATGTGCAGTAGTTTTCAGCTTCAGCAAATTCAAAAGCGATTGGCAAATATATTTCCTAACCTTTGGAATGGTAGTTGGGCAAGTTCTGTTCCCTGTATGGTTTTTTCAGGGGATGGAACGAATGAAATATATAGCATTTTTGAATATTGCTTCGAAACTTCTTTTTACCATATTGATATTTATTGTGATAAAAAAAGCGTCAGATTATATTTATGTACCCTTAATCAATTCCTGTGGATTTATCCTCGCCGGAATTTTCGGACAATGCTTGGCATTTAGAAATTTTAGGATAAGACCCCATTTACCCACAATTAACTGTTTGCGTTCCCACTTGAAGGATAGCACGCAGTTTTTTTTGTCAAGGGCGTCAGTGTCGATATATACTTCGAGCAATGCCTTCTTTTTGGGATTGTTTACAAATAATGCAATGGTAGGCTATTATTCCGCGGCAGAAAAATTGTACATGGCATTTCAGGGCATATATCAGCCATTAACGAATACGATATATCCATACATGGCTAAATACAGAAATATTTCACTCTACAAAAAGATATTCAAATCCAGTTTGGTGCTGAATTCTATTTCTTGTGTTTTATTATTTGTTTTCAGCAGACAGTTAGTCACATTATTATTTGGAAGTGATTTCCAACAGAGCATCCTTGTTTTAAAAATATTTTCCGTGGCATTGCTTCTTGTTACCCCTGCCATTTTATTGGGGTATCCTTTTCTTGCTGCTCTGGGCTTTGCCCGCTATGCCAACGGCAGTGTAATAGCGGGATCGCTGTTTCACCTTGCTGCCTTGGCCATAATCTCGCAATTTTACATAAACGCCTGGCTGGTGGCGGCTTTGGCACTGATAACGACAGGCATAGTATTGGTTTTGCGGATATATGGTGTAAAAAAACATAAACTTTGGACTCAGGGAAAATAGTATGAAAGCGGTGTCCTTGTGGCGGAAAACATAGCACAATTGGTTAGGAAAATATATAGGTTTTGTCGGCATATTTATGGAGACAAAATGCCATTGGAATTATTTGAAGATTATGACGAGTATTGGGCAAAAAGAGGACACGAAGGAAAGAGCCCTTCACTGCTTTACAGATACAAATATGTTGTGGATTGTTTGTCTAATAAAGGTACAGTTTTAGATATAGGTTGTGGCGATGGTACATTTTTGAAATATTTAAGGGGTAAAAAACCTCAACTTCAATTGTTCGGAATTGACATTTCCCCTGAAGCAATAGAGTCTCTTGCACGGAAAGGTATCAAAGGGCTAGTTTTTGATGCTGAGAAAGAATCTCTTAGTGAAAAATTAGAAGGAACGAATGTCGATTATATTGTAATAATGGAGGTTCTTGAGCACCTGTACCATGCGGAGGAATTAATCCAAGAGGTTAGAAATCTATCTCCCAAGTGTTGCTTTGTAACTATTCCAAATCTTGGCTATATAGTTCACCGCCTACGGTTGGGATTAGCTGGGAAAGTGCCCATTACATGTATTATGTATCATATTAGAGAGCATATTAGATTTTGGACAGTAAAGGATTTTCATTATTGGGCCGATAAAATGGGATTTCGAGTAATACAATATGCAGGGCAAGGCGGTTTCCCTTATTTGTGGAAATATTTCCCCTCACTTTTTGCAAATCAACTGATTTTTGTTTTGAAGCCGAAAAATCCCTTGTGTGGGAGAACTGTAACATGAAGGCGATTATATTGGCGGCGGGATTTGGAAAAAGATTAAGTAATCAATTACCCAAATGTCTAATTCACTTATCCGGGGGGAAAACAATCATAGGAAACCAAATCGAAATACTCAAGGCGAACGGGATAAAAGAAATTATTGTCGTCGTTGGTTTTAAGAAAGAATTTATCATGGAGGAATATCCCTGTGTCACCTATGTGTATAATCGCAACTATCACATCACTAATACCTCCAAGAGTCTGATGGCGGCATTAGAAAGCATCGACCCCACGGACGTAATATGGCTGAACGGAGACGTTTTTCTCCAATCGGAGGTAGTGGAACGTGTTGTTGCCGTAACCGGCAACATAATTGCTGTCAACAAGGACAAATGTGGGCGCGAAGAGGTTAAATATCGGACAGATCCGTCCGGACGTATTCTGAGAATATCAAAAAATATTTTGAAGGCAGAAGGTGAAGCTGTCGGAGTTAATAAAATCGCAAAGAAAGACTTTGCGAGGCTGCTGGAGAGTTTAAGAGAGTGTGATGACCATGATTATTTCGAGAAGGCCATCGAATTATGTATAGCAAAAGGCGTGGAGTTTCGGGCCGTAGATATATCCGGCTACGTTTGTGTTGAGGTGGATTTTAAGAAAGATTTGGAAAAAATCGCCAGCTTTGGTCGCGGGGACTGAATGAGTGGCGTTAAGATGGCTTAGAAAAATGGACTGGATAAAAAAGATAGCTAAAGTACCACTGTATTTGCTCGGCAATTTGGTATATTTGATTTCTCATCTGGTGCCTAAGGATAAAAATCTTTGGATCTTTGGAGCTTGGTTTGGCGAGAAATACGCCGACAACAGCAAGTATCTTTTTGAGTACGTGAATAAGAACCATCCCGAAATAAGGGCTGTCTGGTTAACAAGGAACAAGAATATCCCGGAACAGATAAGACAGAAGGGCTATGAAGCATATTTAGCCTATAGTTTTAAGGGATATTTGCTATCAATGAAAGCTGGAGTTGCCGTAGTATCTCAATCGGAACTGATGGATACAAATGGATTTGCGTTGTCTTCCAGGACAAAACTGGTACAGTTGTGGCACGGAACGCCGTTAAAGAAAATTATGTTTGACGACCAAATCGTTTTTGGGGAGCCGAGCCTCCTCCGAAAATTGATTCTTATAATATTCCCTGTTTTCAAAAAACATTTTGATTTCTCGAATGCGCTGTTAATTGCGACCTCTGATGAAGTTAAACACAACATATCTTCGGCATTCGGAGTAAGTGGAAGCAACGTAAAGGTCACAGGGTACCCAAGAACCGACAGCTTCTTTAAGGAACAAGAGGAGGTTCCCCTCTCGGGGTTATTGGTCACTTTGCGAAGAAGACAATACAAGATCGGTATATATATGCCCACGCACAGGAGAGAGGGTAAATTCGATATAACTTGTTTGCTGCCCAATAACTTGGATTACGTGGATGATATTCTCGGGCAACTTGAGGTGTTCCTACTGATAAAATTACATTTTTATGACGTGAAAGCCCTTAAACACCTCGATTATAATTTCAAGAATATCCTGTTTCTGCAGGATGAAGACATCTGGCAGGATATTTACGCTATTTTACAGTACAGTGATTTTCTGATAACTGATTATTCGAGTATCTATTTTGATTATCTGCTTACAGATAAACCCATCATCTTTGCCCCATTTGACATTAAAGAATATACCAAAAAGGACAGAGAGTTTTATTACAATTATGAAGATGTAACTCCCGGACCAAAAGCGAGAAACTGGGATGAGGTCTTACACTTCATAGAAGAGGCTACAAAAGACCCGGGGAAATATGGTGAGCAACGACAAAGGATACGAGAAATCTTTCATAAGTATGTTGACGGAAATAGCAGTGCAAGGGTATTTGACGCAATCAGCAAAGATGTCTCATAACCTGCCAGCCAAACGGTGCTACCATGAGCGAACAATTGAGGAGCCTACTTTCTCCTCCAGGACACTTTCGAAATCCGAGTAGAAGAACTCGGGTGAGTGCAAAGCATGAACCCACTGAGACTCGGCAAATATGCAAGGCTCAAGAAAAGTCAGAATAAGGATTTTATCTCCTTCAAGGTGAAGCTTTGATAAAGTGTGGGATGGACAGACGGCCGTACATCAACACAACGGACAGACTGTCAATGAATAACGTTTTGGGTGCGTGCCTGCTCCTATCTTTCTTCGTTATTCTAAATAGAAATCCGCTAAGCTTTGTGTTCAAACAGCACTCCGTATACTTGGGTTATGTCTTCATAAACTTCGGTTTCTATATCTTAATGACCGTAGTATTGGTAAGAAATAGAATTGTGAAATTCAACTGTATTGACAGGACCCTTTTGTGCTACCTGCTATTTTTGTCTATAAGGGCTGTGTGCATGCCAGAGATGTTTCGCTCAATAGTCGGATTTGCACTATACACAGGTGCGGTCCCAGTTTATTTCATAGTTAGGAGTGTCAAATTCAAGGGGACCACTTTAATAGCCATCATGTCTTGCGCCTTTATTTACTTGATATCTTCCGCCTCTATAGAAGCGGCTTTCTGGGTCCAGCTCGGAACTACCCGCGTGCACGTTTCAAGATTGGCCTTTTTCCCACACAGATTGGCTTCCACTCTCGGATCATCGAACCATCTGAGCATATTCTTACCCGGCCTCGCCATACTCCTCACCGGATATTTGCTTGGCCGAAGAAGTAAAAGGTACCAGCTATATGCTTTGGCCCTTAATGTTATCACGCTGTTCGTGGTTATAGGCACCTCCAGCCGGGGAGGGCTCTTGACCTATCTTATTTCGCTGACTCTATTGTGGCTTTTCCAACGATTTCATATCCAACGCAAGAAGTCCTACAACCTAGTCTTTGTGGGGTGCATATTTATCCTTGCCCTGCTGCCACTGTGGTTTTTTTGCCTGCAAAAGAGTGAACTATATTCTTTCCTCTCATCCATTTCTGACCCAAACGAATTAGGGAATAGTATTCGCCTGATCAAGTATAAGGCTATAATCAATTCTTTAGGTAGTGACCTGCGCACTTTGTTATTTGGCATAGGAATAGGTTACACCGGCAGTGTGGTGCATTTAGCGGGCTTACCAACCTATTTTCAACTGAGGCACATAGGTGAATACTATGGAACTGAGAGCTCGTTACTGAAGGTGCTGTTAGAGACGGGGATATGCGGTTTTATACTGTTCTCTCTACTATTGTTAAGGAGCATTTACTTTAGTTACGTTCTGCTCTTGCGTTCTGCTAACAGAGTTGAGAAAGGAATCTATTTGGGGATATTATTTTTTTTAATTCTCGTTGTTCTACGATCCGTTATACTGCAAGTCTTTGACATACCGGTAGTATTGCTATTTACTTGGGGGAGCATGGGGTATCTGTCGAAGGCCTTATCAAGAGAACATTTGAATTGCAAAACCCCTGTTAAGAACTCAAGATATGTGTGAGTACGAAAGCACAGTATCAATCGTTGCCTACAGAAACGATTACCCTATGCTCAAGAAATGCATTGATAGCGTTTTAGGGACTAATCTGAAAACAAAAGTTTATGTTGTTGACAATTGCCCAACCGATAAGATGAGGAATATTTGTTCCAATGCGGAGATTTCGTATGTACCTAACAGGGCTAATGTTGGTTACGGAGCTGGCCATAATGTGGCAATTGGGTGGACGTTAGAACACAGAATTAAATACCATCTGGTTTTAAATCCAGACATATATTTCGAGAAAGGAACCATAGAAAAATTATATGATTTTATGGAGAATAATCCGGATATTGGGCTAGTTATGCCTAAAATATTATATCCTGATGGTTCCATCCAATATTTATGTAAGCTTTTACCTACTCCCATGGATTTAATACGGAGAAGATTTTTCCCTGCTTCAAAGTATTTAGACAAGAGAAATTTTTTGTATGACTTGAGATTTACCGACTATGACAAGATAATGGATGTGCCTTATTTGTCCGGTTGTTTTATGTTTGTCAGAACAGAGGCCCTCAGACAAGTTGGTTTATTTGACGAACGATTCTTCATGTATATGGAAGATGTCGATCTCAGTAGAAGAATACATAAGCATTACAGAACAGTATATTATCCGGAGGTATCTGTTTTCCATGAGTATGAAAAGGGCTCTTATGAAAATAGTAAACTGTTGATATATCACTTTCTATCTGCTACCAGGTATTTTAACAAATGGGGCTATTTCTTCGACAAAGACCGACAAGAGATAAATAAAAAGATTCTGAAAAAGCTAAACGCATTATGATAATACAACTCATCTTATTTCTAGCAAATATTGTTCTAATAAACCTCGGTTTTCTGATCGCGTTTTTGATCAGATATGGCTTTTCAGTTCCTGAGCGTAGCTTCCTGCCTTACAAAAACAGCTTTTTGTTTTTGACGCTGATATACATATCGGCATTGGCTTTTTTCAGAGTCTATAAGAAACTGTTTAGGTCTTCCTGGGATCTATTTACAAGAATCTTCTTGGGGTTATTCTGCGGAACCTTGCTTAGCATAGCCTTTATTTATGTCTTCAGAATCACGTGGGGAGCTTTCCCAACAAGTGTTTTTGCCATTTCCTTTCTTGTCAATCTTCTCCTGATTTTTAAGGTTAATCAATTTCTTCTGAAAGCGAAAAAGAAGATAAGAAAGCAGGTGATAATACTCGGCGAGGGCAAAGTAGATGATATTGTCGGCAAGAAGGCAAATGTAGAAAGAAAACGAATTGACCAGATTCGTGAGCTGCTGGAATATTCGAATGTTGACGAAATAGTAATAAGTGAGAAAATCACTAATGCAAACGATTTGAACCTGCTACTCTATTTGGAGCGAAAGTTGAAGGCTGAAATTCTGTTCAGCCCTTCGGTTTACGTGGGGCTTCTGCCCGAAAGAATAAACGGAAACTCCTCAGTTGAGTTGCTGAGTACTTTTGTTGGCAAGCGATCAGACCTTGACGAATTCTCAATGAGGATACTTGACCTTGTGGCCAGTATAGGCATCTTACTTGTCCTCTGGCCTGTAATGTTTTTGATTTCTTTACTGATTAAGCTAACTTCGCCGGGGCCTGTTCTTTATAAACAGCAAAGAGTGGGTAAAGATGGCAAAACATTCACATTGTACAAATTCAGGACAATGGTAAAAGATGCAGAAAAAATAGCGGGTTTCTTGCCAGCTACTGAAAATGACCTACGTATAACAAAAATAGGGAAATGGCTGAGAATGACCCGATTAGATGAACTTCCCCAATTACTAAACGTGATAAAAGGAAAAATGAGTCTAGTTGGCCCAAGGCCGGAAAATTTATACCGAGTGGGTAATCATAAATCACTGCGGAGCATCAGACTGGCTGTAAAGCCCGGCCTGACCGGGCTGGCACAAATAAGAAGCTTTTATGATCTACATCCCAGGCACAAAATCAAGTACGACTATTTGTACATTCAAAGAAGAACGCTCTTGCTAAATATGTATATCCTGCTGCAAACAATTCCCGTTGTGTTTTCAAAAAAAGGCTGGTAAAGTTAAAGCACCTCGTAAATAACAATTCTTTTTTTCTTCTCTCGTTTATCTACCCACGCTGAATATTTTTCTTGCACCGTTCTGTCAAATTTTGACTTTTGGTCTTCATCCTTCACGATTCTCACAACATATTTGGCCTGCTTAGGAACCTTCTTGTCATATAGCAATCCCTTCCGCTCTGCATAAAAACTTATACGCTTATCCGGTACAGCGACGATATCCGCCGGAGCACTATTTTCCCTTAGCCACTCTGCTGCCTCCTTATACCCCTGCTTTTCCAAGCGTAGAGGTGTAATCCGAGCAAATTTGGCTGCGCAAATAATAAGGCCAACTGCCATAAGTATAAAAAACCAGCGTCGTCTGTTTTTCTTTACGACCAGACCGTTCTTAGAACTCCTTTTACTGAGCGAGCGTGCAAGTATCTGCAGACCAACCGGAATGTAAAAAACAGTAAAAACAACGATAGGCATACAATGCCTTCTACTTATATAGCTATAATTAATATACAGCAGCGCCATCATCACCAGATACAGAACTATCAAAGCGAATATAAAAAACCTCTCAGTAAGCAAAAGTTTTCGTAGTTTACGGAAACGACAATAAAGACCAGCCACCAGCGGGAGCACAAAAAAGTACATAAGGTTATCACCAATTTCTTGGGCAAGCTTGCCGAGGGCTTTTAGTATATCGGTTGGCATCCCTGAAGCTGTGTATACCGCTACGGTACCATCAAAGCCACTCTGTTCAAGCTCACCAGACTGCCATGGGGTGTTACAGCTGATAAGGCTTTTTAGTTTTGGTGGTAAAACTCTTCCTCTTACCTTCATATGAGGCGCTGCCGGAATTGCAAACCCGATTAGAAGGATCAGCGTTAGGCAAATGGCTTTGAGCCTACTTATATTCAGTTTTGGAAGAAACAAACTGATTAACAACCACAAGATTCCGTATATTACTATTTGTGCGCATTCCGCTCGTATTGTTTGCCCAAGTCCTGCTGCCAATCCAGCGATTGCAAACATCCACCACTTCCCGAATCTGCTGCCCCAAACTAAGAATAGAAGGCCTGTGGACAAAAACAAAATATGAGGCCACTCCCGAACAACGTCACTTCCAAATTCTGCCGGATAAGGTAACGCAATTAAAACCAATAATCCCCAGAAACTCTTCTTACCGCCAACTAAAAGCTTCCCTATAAAATACAAAGGTATCAGCGCAAGCAACCTACACAGCAAAGCTGCGCCCTGAGCCGGGTATATCCAGACATACACCGACGAGCTGTTAGTGAAAAAAGCAACAAATTTGTGAGCGACAAAAATGAGAAATGGATAACCAAAAGGATGGTGTCGGATGACGGCTGTGGGATTGTTTGAGATGCTCTGGGCCTGTCTGATATAAAAGACGCCGTCTTTGGCAATGAGGATCGTTGTGGCGATCAGGTATACACCTATTCCAAGAGCAATTGCTAATAAGATTGTAATATGGATAAGATCGCGTCTTTTGACTAACTGATTCGCGTCCTCACTGACCATCCGTATCCCCTAATCGTCCGAGAGCTGTTCCGGAAGCCTACACATTGCCTATAAAAGATAAATAGCGTCTCTCAGGACGGTGTCAAGTCCAAAACCTGTAATCTATCGCCCATTTTGGACCGCGGTCCTGAGGAGCAGAATCCCTGTAATGTGGCGACTGGAGTGAAAAATCTGTAAACCTTTCCGTTAGATGGTTGCAATTATTGTATAGGTATTGTATTTAAGTGAAATTGAAAGGTTCAGTCCCGGTATATCGGGACTGCTGAGCGTTGCATATTGGAAACAGCAAAATGAAAGGATGTTATATGAATAGCGATTGTCGAACCAAACACGAAGCACAAACAAGTGCACCAATTAGAAAGAGCAAGTGTCAATGGAACAGGAGTGTATTAGTTGCGGTGATGGCGGCCATCCTTGTGCCTGCCGGCCCTCGTAGGACCGCGCGGGCCCAGGAAAATCTGGGCGAGATGATCCGGAGCACTCGGGCGCTGCGGGAGAAACTTCTGAAAGACAGGTATCGGCCGGGGTACCACTTTGTTGCGCCGGAAGGCAGGGCCTCGCCGTTTGATGTCAACGGGGCCATCTTTTGGAAGGGAAGGTACCACCTGTTCTATATTTTTCAAAACGAGAAGGGCCACTGCTGGGGGCATATATCCAGCTTGGACCTCGTTCACTGGCGTCACCACCCAACGGGACTCATCGGCGGCATGTTCAGCGGAAACTGCTTCATCAACAAAGAGGGCGTGCCGACAATGTGCTACCACGACCAACAGCGCAAGGGTAACTCCATGGCCGTGGCGCTTGACGACGAGCTTAACGAATGGAAGAAGCTCGAGCTCATCACGCCCGCGACCGCACCCGGCGACCCGCACCATGACAAGTACCGGTCGTGGGACCCATACGGCTGGCTCGAAGGCGATACCTACTACGCCATCTTCGGAGGCAAAAGGCCCGCAATCGCAAAGTGTGGCAGCCTGGAAGGCGAATGGAAGTACGTCGGCGACCTGCTGGCCCACAGTATTGGGGACGTGGACATCAACGAAGACGTATCCTGCGCTGATTTCTTCAAGATCGGCAATAAACACATGCTTCTGTGCATCAGTCACAGGCTTGGTTGTCGTTATTACCTGGGGCAGTGGAAGAACGAGCAGTTTTATCCCGAATATCACGAGCAGATGAGCTGGGTGGACAACGCGTATTTCGCCCCTGAGAGTTTGCTGGATGACAAGGGACGCCGCATTATGTGGGCCTGGATTTTCGACGGCCGAAAGGGTGAAACGCGCAAGGCCAGCGGCTGGTCCGGTACCTTCAGCCTCCCGCGCGTACTCGCACTCGGCAAAGACGGAATGCTCCGCATGTGGCCGCCCGAAGAGCTACAGGTCCTCCGTTACAATCCTAAGAAATGGCTCTACTTGACCGTCCAGCCCGACTCCGAGCTGCCCCTGAAGGACCTCACCGGAAACAGCCTCGAGCTCTCCATAGAAATGGTCCCCAACGGCGCACAGCAGTTCGGCGTAAAGGTCTGCGCCTCGCCCGACGGCCAGGAACAAACCCTCGTCTACTACGACAACACCGACAAAAAACTCAAAATCGACACCAATAAATCCAGCCTCGGCGAAGGACCAAAAACCATCGAGGCCGGCCCCTTTGAGCTAAAACCCGCCGAGCCCCTCAAGCTCCGCGTCTTTGTGGATAAATCCGTCGTCGAGGTCTTCGCAAACGACCGCCAGGCCGTCATGAGACGCATCTATCCCACCAGAAAAGACAGCCTCGGCGTCGTCCTCTTCTCAAAAGCCGGCTCAACCAATGTCCCCAAAATGCACGCCTGGAACATGATGCCCTCGAACCCCTACTAAGACTCTGGACTATCAGCTATGAGCCGGGAACTTAAGCCCAATAAGAAAGGATGTAGCTGTGAACAGACGTGAGTTTATCAAGACAAGTGGTTACGGGGCCTTGGCTCTGGGTTTGGCAGGTTCGACGGCGGGGCACGCCGTATCCGGCAACGCTGCACGAAGACGAACACAGTGGTCTATCAAACCGAAAAAATGGCGGTCACTCGGGCCGTTGGACCTGATTCCACAGTTGGACCGGGGACAACGCTGGGCCAATGAGAGCCTGATAAAGTATGGCACCGTCGAGCCGCCAAATGGGGGAAGCGCCGGACGCTGCATGAGGTCTGCCTGCATGCCGGCCGAGTCGTGCGCCCACTATTACGCCATGACGGGCGACCCTTTGACGCTGAAGGCACTGGAGGCGGCCGTAAAAACGTTTCGCGAATACCGTAACAAGGCGCGTGGACGCCGCGTGCCGTATGCCGGGATCGACAAGCCCCTCAAACTCGATTTCGAGGCTATGCCGGAAGACAGGCCGACAATCGAATACGAGATGATTTCGTGTCACGTGGGTCGCAATATGCGGGGCATGCGTGCGGCTGCTCACGTGCTGCAGGACGAGCAGCTTCTCCGGGAGGTGGCCGAGGAGCTTAACTGGTGGATAGACAACCCGCTGGCGTTCAACCGCGAAAAGCACTTCTTCGACGCGAGAGTCTTCGTCAACGAAAATGGTAAAACTGTCGGCTCAGAAAGAAAGTACACGATGAACATGGGCGGCTCGCTGGCCTGCGCTATGTGGCTTCTCGGCAACGACCTGGGCGATAAGCGCCTCAAGGATTACGCCGAGGACCAAATCCTAAATGGCATCGCGCCCCACCAGCTCGACAACGGCTACTTCCCCTACAATATCAAACACAACTATAAGCTGGTCGACGGAATAGCGCTTGATTCAAACTACTACCACGCCCTAACGCTGCAGGTAATAAGCCCTTTGTTGGCCCACAAACAGTGGAGCAGCAACCCTGAATTCGCAGAGATGATGCGACGCGGCGCTAAATACATCCGCGACAAACTGACTCGAGACACCGGCGTGGTCAAACACCCGGGTCATATCGATATTATCCGATTCAAAAAGATGAACTTCTGCCCGAAGGCGCCCTGGGGGATTACGGCCGACTCGGCCCTGGTCCATACCCGGATATACAAATATCTTGGTGACGAAGAGGCATTGTCACAGGTGGCCAGGAATCTGCAATGGATGCACTGGAACTCGCCAAGCTGTATCCCATTTCTGGCGACCGATTCGCATCTGGGTATGGAGCACATCGTGAGCGAGTGGGGCTTTAGTCACTGTTTCCGCCAGATTATGCTTGTCGCCTGGGAAGGAATCCACCTCAAGCCCAGAGGCCTCAGAGACGTTGAGGCGGTGTTTATCAAATAAAAACACTTGGCGGCGACCCGTGTGAAATAGACCACGATACAATGACCATAAAAAAACCCGCCGGGGATTTGGTGCGAGGCCGTCGCCTATTGGGGAGGGGGCCATGTGGAAGATGAGGTACATCCTACGACGGATTGGGAGTTGTTGTTGACCTGGACAGGTGGAGGCACTACCTATTACAGACCTGGTCCCTCCTCTTCTGATAAACTGAAAAGTTCGCTGGTCCGACGTTATTCTTTTGGCCAACCAACCTGTCCTATCTCCAGGACCACGACTGTATCGCTCGGATCCAGCGCTTCAGCCGGCAGACTAATGGTATGGACCTCGATGACTATATCTCCATTAGCTTTGCGCTCGAACTTCAATCGCCTTTTGTCCGGGTCAGCCAACAGGTATGCCTTTTTGACTTTATTCTTAACTTTCGGAACAATGAGCTGTTCGTCGCTCGGCCACTCGAACACGTGAAGATACAGCCTGCCGCCCTTGGCGGTGCACCGACCCCACGGCGGTCTTCCAATGGGACTGCCGGTGGTCCCATAGATACTTTCTCCGTGTTTGTCCATCCACTTGCCGACCTCCTGAAGTATCCTGACAGCTTTTGCCGGGACAAGCCCATCGGCTTTGGGGCCGATGTTCAGAAGGTAATTTCCGCCCTTGCTGGCGATGTCAACAAGCATCCGGATAGTATCAGTGTGGCTCCTCCAGTCGGTCTCGGTACTTTTGTAGGCATACGTGCCGTTCATTGTGCCCGGATTTTCCCATCCGTAAGGCAGCAATTTGTCGGCGACTTCGTCATCATCCATCGACCTGTAGTCACCCCATACAAACTTCTTCCAGTCGCCAAGTCGGCTGTTGATAAGACAATCAGGCTGTAAGGTGCGAACCATCGCTATAATTTCCTCGTTCTGCTGAGCAGTCTTTGTACCCACGCCGTCAAACCAGATAATACCCAGCGGCCCATACTGTGTTAATACCTCACGCACCTGGGGCAATGCCTTTTCCTTTAGGTATTTGTTGAAATCCTTTTTGCTGTCATCAGCGTAGTCCCACGTGTTGCCCTGTCCCTGGTTGGGACAAAAAGCGTCCGGATGATGCCAGTCACGGTCTATCGAGTAGTAACAGCCGAATTTAATCACCTCTCTCCCACAGGCCTCAGCGAGCTCCTTAATCGGGTCACGCTTAAAGGGCGTGGCGTCCACAATATTATAAGGGCTGACTCTTGAATGGAACATCGCAAAGCCGTCGTGGTGCTTTGAGGTAATCACCATATATTTCATACCCGCCGCTTTGGCCAACCTGACCCATTCGTCGGCATTGAACCTGACAGGATTAAATTGTTCGGTGAGCTGCTCGTATTCGGTGACGGGAATCCTGGCGTTCCACATAATCCATTCTCCGTAACCACGACCTTCTTTTCCTTTCCACACTCCCGCCGGCACCGCATACAGCCCCCAGTGAATGAACATGCCGAACTTTGCCTCGCGCCACCAGGCTATTCGCTGCTGCTTCATCTCCTTAGTTTCCTGCCACCGGCCGTCCGCCCCAACAAAACCCTTATCCGGGTTCGGCGTCGATGCAGTGCAGGAATACGAGTTGCATAACAGAAAGGCAGACAATAACAAGTAAACCACCTTCCTTAGATTGTTCCTCAGTGATTTCATTTCAACACCTTACCTTTCTTAATTTTTCCATATAGCGTTGAGCACAAACTTACCTGATAAACTGTTATGACAGGGCCTATGGTAAGAATCGGCTCCGCTGCCGTCAAAGAGAAAGTGAGAGCTGCTGCAACGGTCCTGCCCGGCTGGTCCCGGACGCGATGAGACCGACCCGAATTTGCCCAAAACCCCAATAAATGTTTGTTACAAACGACCAACTTGTTACAATGAAATAAATAACAGAGAATGTTTTTATATGCCTTATCAGTAAATCGCAACGGCTAAATCGCTGCAGCAGTTCGCAAGCTCGGTTTAGCGGACGAACAGAAAGGAATGTGAACGATGAAAAAGGCTTTGGTGGTAATTGTACTTGTTGCAGTTGCCGTTATCTTCATTGCGATTGGTCTTGCACGAAAAGGCAAAAGCAAAACCGAACGCCGCATCGCGGTGATTCCTAAAGCTACAACGCACATTTTCTGGGAATCGGTTCGCGCCGGGGCCCAGAAGGCAGGCGCTGAAGCCGGTGTTAAAATCTTCTGGAACGGGCCGGAACGCGAGACCGACCGGGAAAAGCAGATACAAATCATTGAAGACTTTATTGTGCAGAAAGTCTCAGGTATTGTTCTGGCGCCAAACGACAGTAAAGCACTGGTGCCGTTGGTGGAAAGAGTATTTGCCAAAAATATACCGTGCGCGATTATTGATTCTGGTATAGATACGGATAAGTATATTTGTTTTGCAGCAACGGACAACTATAAGGGCGGCGTAATAGCGGCCAGGCGGATGGGCAAAATTCTCAACAACAAAGGGGAAATTATTGTCGTAAAATATGTACCCGGTTCAGCCTCGACAGCGAATCGCGAAGATGGCTTTATCGATACCATAGAAAAGGAATTTCCCGGAATCAAAATCGTGGACGCCAAATATGGGATGGATACTGTTGAGACAGCATTACAGGCTACCGAGGACCTGCTGACGAAGAATACCGAGCTTGACGGCCTGTACGCATGTAATGCCTCCACTTCCGTTGGGGCGTTGGCCGCATTGTCAAACCCGATATACGCGGGGAAAATAAAGATGGTTGGCTTTGATGCTGAGAAAGCCCTTATCAAAGGGCTCCAGGAAGGGTTAATTGATTCGCTTGTAGTGCAAAATCCTTATAAGATGGGTTATGAGGGCGTCAAGGCCGTTATCGCCGCACTTGACGGAAAAGAGGTTCCAAAACGCATCGATACCGGTGTTGAGCTGGTGACAAAGGAGCGTTTGGCCGAGCCCCGGATTAAGGCCTTGCTGGACCTGCAATGATAACAGTCAGCCGGAAAGACAAATCACGTGGCGCGATTGCTCTGCGGATGACGGGAATATCAAAACGGTTTGGCCCCGTTCAGGCGCTTTCTGATGTCAGTTTTGCCGTGCAGGCCGGCACCGTGCACGCACTTGTAGGCGAAAACGGCGCAGGCAAATCAACTCTTGTGAAAATCCTGGCCGGCGTATATCAGCCGGACAGCGGCTCAATTCAAATCCACAATCGCCTCTACACATTTGACAAACCGCAGCAGGCGCTGGCCGTCGGCGTCTCGATGATTTATCAGGATTTGGACCTGGCGGAGCACTTAACCGTAGCTGAGAATATCTTCCTCGGCAACGAGCCGGGAGGAATTCTGCCGTTTACCATCGACGACAAAGCAATGGTGAAGAAAACCGCGGAGTTGGCCGGAAGCTTCAATTTTGATATCGACCCGACCGCGGTTGTCTCGGAGCTGCCCACCGGGGATTGCCAGCTTGTCGAGATTATTAAAGCCCTTGCCCGCAACGCTTCAATTATTGTTATGGACGAGCCAACGTCGTCTTTGTCTGAAACCGAAGTCGAGAGACTCTTTGAAATAGTCAGACGGCTGCGAAACAAAGGCCTTTCCGTCATTTACATCTCCCATCGGCTGGAGGAAATAATCGGCCTGGCTGACCAGATAACCGTTTTGCGCGATGGCAAAGTCGTTCACTCCGAGTCGGTTACAAAGCTGGACATCCCACAAATCGTCCGTTATATGGTTGGGCGTGAGCTTAAAGAATTCTTTCCTGCCCATGATGTTAAGGTTGGTGACATCAGAGTAAGGGTGGATAACCTGTCGTCTGACAGCCGGATAAGCGATATTTCTTTCGATATTCGTGCCGGCGAAATTGTCGGTATGGCCGGCCTTGTCGGTGCCGGCCGAACGGAAGTTGCGCGAGCCATCTTCGGCATCGACAAAAAAGCTTCCGGCTCAATCGTTCTCGATAGTAAAGAGTTGTCAATCAATTCTCCCGCCGACGCCATATCCTGCGGTATTGCTTATCTCACCGAAGACCGTAAACGCACCGGATTATGTCTGCAGCTTCCCTGCAGCTGGAATATTACACTGCCCAACCTTGTCGCGATAGGTATGAAAAGAGTAATCAAACCTGCGAGAGAAAACAGAATCGTGCAGGATGTCGGCTCGCGAATCGCTATCAAGTGGCTGGGGCCCCAGGCTCCGGTTGACTCTTTATCCGGCGGTAACCAACAGAAGCTCTTGATAGCACGCTGGCTGCTCGCAAAGTCAAAGTTTATGATTTTCGATGAACCGACTCGAGGAATCGACGTCGGAGCAAAAAAGGAAGTCTATACACTTCTAAACACCCTCGCTGAGCAGGGCAAAGCAATTCTGTTTATTTCATCCGAGCTGCCCGAGTTGTTCGCAGTAGCAGACCGAATTCTGGTGATGCGCCGAGGTCGGCTCGTAGGAGATTTGGTGACCAAAGAAACCACCCAGGAAGAGGTCATGCACTTAGCTGCGGTGGAGGAAAAATAAATGAACAAACTGGTAAGACAATTACTTCCCTTTGGTAGTCTGACACTGATAATCTGTATTCTCTCGGCGTACGAGCCGGACACCTTCCTGACAGCCAAAAATTTCCTCAACGTCCTCCGACGCTCAAGTGTGAACGGCATCATTGCCGTCGGTATGACAGCGGTCATTATTTCCGCAGGAATAGACCTTTCGGTGGGCTCAATGCTCGCTTTTGCCGGCATGGCGGGGGCATACGCGATGATTGCAATAGGCGGGACAGACCCGCAGGGAAGCGCGATGGTTCTCGGGACGATTGGCGGAATCATCGTGGGCGCTATTTGCGGCCTGCTGAATGGAGTGCTTATTACGAAACTGAAACTCCAGCCGTTTATCGTGACATTGGGCAGTATGAGTGTGTTCCGCGGAATATCCTACGTGATGAACAACGGAGAGCCATATAATGTGCCGAATTACAAGTATCTCGGTGAAGGCATTGTGCTGGGCATCCCTGTCTCTGTCCTGATTTTTGCTGTCATCATAGCTATAGCAAGTTTTCTTTTGAAATATACCAGATTGGGACGCTATACCTACGCCATCGGCTCCAATCGTGAGGCCGCCTTCCACGCTGGCGTTAATGTAGACCGCAACCTTATCTACATTTATACCCTTACAGGGGTCCTTGTGGGTATCGCAGCAATGATAGCGACCAGCCGGACCGTATCCGCACAGCCGACGGCCGGCATCGCTCTTGAGCTTGACATTATCGCAGCCGTTGTGATTGGAGGAGCCAGCCTCGCCGGGGGCAGAGGTTCCATAACCGGCACCATAATAGGGGCACTTCTGATAAGCTTCTTGCGAAACGGCTGCACGCTGCTGGGCATATCAACGAACGTACAACTGATAGTAATAGGTGCAATCATAATCGCCGCTGTCGCCGTGGACCAGTCCGTCAGACGTACGACGGACTCCAGGGCACGCCGGACGTAAGGCGGACCTGCAGAACAGCCATGTAGCCATGTAGGCTGCGATGTTTCGCACCACTACACTGGGCGTTGTTTAGCCCCCAAGCCTGCCTTGGGGGTTCTCATTGCGAGCTTGCCGAGAAATCTATTACTGACTGTCATTCCCGCGAAGCTTGCCCCTGCGCAGCCATGGGGGCATAGGGGGCGGGCAGCACGAATCCACTTCTTACTTCGATATTCCTTGCTTGTCCCGATGCTTTCTCTTGGGGTTCGATATTCGTCGTCGCAACTCCTTCACGACTATCGACTACCGAGTAAAAACTCGGCCTCCGGCCGCTTTTTCCCTTGATTTCTGCACAAAGGATGGGTAGAATTAGCAGCCGACATCAAAATATGAGGCGATAGTATGCTAAAGACAAAGGAATTTACGATTGAGTTAGAAGAAATAGACGCGGGCGAAAACCCGCTTCGGTTGCAAGGCCAGAATAAAGGTATTGCCGAATTAACTGAATCGATAAGCAGGATTGGACTTATTAACCCTCTTGTTGTAGCTCCCGGCTCTGATGGTGGGCGTTACCGTCTTATCGCCGGACATCGCAGATTTGCTGCATGTGCAAGAGCCGGCCTTAAAGAGGTACAGGTTCGCATAATTGAAGGTGACCAGCGAGAAATTTGCGAGATTGCACTTGCTGAGAACCTCTTTCGAAAGGACCTTAGCCCTGTGGAAATGGCAGTGGCCGTCGTCGCTCTCATCAAGGAGGGTGGTATGGCCCGTGAGCAGGTGGCGAGTATTTGTCATCGCCCGACTGCCTGGGTAAGAGAGCAGGAGGAAATCCTGAGCTGGCCGGCAGATGTGAAGAACGCCGTTCACAATGGCTGGTTGTCGGTTTCTGCTGCATCGAATCTTGCCCTCGTTTATGACGATGCTCATAGGAGCTTTCTGTTAAATCAAGCGAAACAAAAGGGTGCTACTGTTCGCGCTACTGCTGCATGGCTTCAGGCATGGCTTTCATCAGTTTCACCCCAACCAGTAATACAGGCGGCGTCAGTCGAATTAAAACCCTAGATTCTCACGTGGTTTTTTCGAAGGATTAGGTGTAATCCTAAAGTCCGTAAGTTTTCTTCGGAAGCTGAAAACATGGGCCAAGCAAAGGCATATCAGGAATTGTCGGAATTCAACAGTTGTGCTATGATTGTAGCTCATCCTGATGACGAAACTCTTTGGGTCGGCTGCACAATATTAATGTGTCCCGAGGCTAGCTGGGTTGATTAGAAGGTTATTTTTTAGGAAATGTTAAAGTGGAAAGCCAACTGATTGTAAATTCTGGTTTTTATATGTGGATTGTTTTGCCATTCTTAATCTTTTTGGCGAGAGTACTGGACGTTAGTTTGGGTACAGTACGAGTCATTTTTATTTCCAGGGGATTCAAATATCTATCTCCTCTAATTGGCTTTTTTGAGATCCTAATCTGGCTTCTTGCGATAGGGCAGATTATGAAAAATCTTTCCAATCCTGCCTGCTATATTGCATACGCAGGTGGTTTTGCAATGGGCAATTTTGTGGGGATCTGGATAGCCGAAAAACTTTCGTTAGGAGTAGTTTTAATACGGGTTGTTACAAAAAAGGATGCGTTACAGTTGGTAGAATTACTACAATCTGCCAATTATGGCGTTACGAGTGTTGATGGGCACGGCACAGCGGGACAGGTAAAAGTGGTTTTTACAATCGTGCCAAGGAAAGAAGTCAAACGGGTGGCCGATCTCATCAGAAAGTTCAATCCCAAAGCATTTTATTCTATAGAAGAAGTGGGCGTCGTAGAAAAGGGTATATTTCCTGCGAGAAAAACTTGGGGCAACTCCGGTCTTTCTAAGTTTTTTAGGCCGTTTCGAAAAGGAAAATGAAAATAAGATCTCTCTTGTTAAGCGAATTAGAATATGCGGTAAAGGGTATAAATATGAATCGAAAATCCGGTCACGAATTATTTGAGCGACATCCGAATAATCCTATTCTTTCGGTTAGAGATTGGCCATATGATGTCAACTCGGTATTCAATGCTGCTGCGGCTGAGGTTGACGGAAAAGTATTGCTGCTTGTCCGTGTTGAAGATTTTAGAGGTATCTCACATTTTACCGTCGCACGCAGCAATGATGGCGTAAGTAACTGGAAAATTGACTCTGAGCCGACCTTGCGTCCTGACCCTGCGGAACATCCCGAAGAGCTTTGGGGGATAGAAGACCCCAGGGTTACTTGGCTTGAAGAATTGGGCCAATGGGGTATTACTTACACTTCCTTTTCGAAAGGCGGCCCGCTGGTATCATTGGCTACCACAAAGGACTTTCGAACTTTCGAACGACTGGGGCCTGTGATGCCTCCGGAGGACAAAGACGCAGCCCTATTCCCAAAACCGTTCGGCAAAAGATGGGCAATGCTTCACCGGCCAGTAGCAAGATCACCGAACATAGCGACCAATATCTGGCTTTCTTACTCACCTGACCTGAGGCATTGGGGTAGTCACCAAGAAGTAATCTATGCCCGTGAGGGTAGCTGGTGGGACGCGAATAAAATTGGGCTTTCTGCTCCTCCCATTGAAACTTCAGAAGGCTGGTTGGTGCTGTATCATGGTGTCCGTACCACCCCTTCAGGATCCATTTACAGATTAGGACTGGTGCTGCTCGACCTTGAGGACCCGACACGAGTGATTCGTCGCACCGATGAGTGGATTTTTGGCCCTAAGGCAGCCTACGAGCGGGAAGGTGATGCAGATGATGTGGTTTTTCCCTGCGGTTGGATCGTGAAAAATGACACTATTAGCATGTATTACGGAGCGGCAGACTCGTGCATCGCTCTGGCTACGGCAAAGCTAAGTGAAATGGTAACTTTTATACTCGGCTGTCCTGACTATGCCCCGTACGATTGGTGGAAGAGCCGGTAATTCTTACGGATTAGAGCAAATTGAGACGTTAATTCCTATGATGCAATGTCACAGGCGACCGGACATAATTTTCTTCAGGAGCTTATGGCATGATCCAGTCAAAAGCATATCAAAAAATAAGGAGCTTCGGAAATTGTGCTGTTATCGTAGCCCATCCGGATGACGAAACTCTGTGGGCTGGTGGCACAATAATGATGCATCCGGAAAGTAAATGGACGGTGGTATCACTCTGCAGAAAAAGCGACCGTGATAGAGCACCTCGATTTTTCCGAGCCGTTGAGCGTCTGAACGCCAATGGAGTAATGGGCAATCTTGACGACGAACCTGAACAGTTGCCACTTTCTGATATCAGCGTTCAGAGTGCAATTCTTTCGTTGCTGCCTTCGAATAAATTTGACCTTGTTATTACACACAGCCTGTGGGGAGAGTACAGCCACCATGTAAGACACGAGGAAACAGCCAAGGCAGTCTTGGAACTTTGGAAAAGCAGCAAGTTGTCCGCAAGAGAAATATGGATGTTTGCTTATGAGGATGGCAAGCGGGAATATCTACCACAGCCGATTCAAAATGCAGACCTACATATAAAACTGCCGCAAAAAATATGGCAGAAAAAATATGACATCATTACCAAAATTTATGGCTTTGGCCCCGATAGCTTTGAGGCTAAAACCACTCCACGTGAAGAAGCTTTTTGGTGCTTGAAATCAGGTGACAAATTACAAAAACCTTAGAACAATTAGGAGCGCACAAAATGAAAGTGCTGGTATTATATGATTACCCGCCTTCGCCTGCGGGACTCGCGACCCAGGGTGATCTGCTACATAGGGGATTGCGTGAACTTGGCGTTGACGTCCATTCAGTACACTTTGAATCAGCCCAGGAAAAAGAGTGGTACTATCGCTGGTTCGAGCCGGATATCGTGGTTGGTGTGGGGTATTGGGGCCATACACCTCACCTTGTGCTGCATCCTCAAAGGTATGGTGTTCAACCTATACCCTGGCTGGTTGCTGATGGCTACATGGCGAACTATTATGAAGTCCTTGATGCTTTACCTCTTATCCTGGTTACTTCCAGGTGGGTCAAAAAGGTTTATACGCGAGACGGACTCAATGGAAAGAATATTGAAGTACTTCCGGTGGGCTGTGATACGGATGCTTTTATACCTCGTGATAAAAACGACCCGAAAGTTTCTGCCGTTCGGGAAGCACTTGGTGTCGCACCGGACCAGATAATGATTCTGACTATAGGAGGCGACGCAACGTCGAAGGGTGCCCAGGAAGTTATGCAGGCTCTGGCAATTAATGACACCAAAGCACCCGATTGGAAATATGTTTGCAAGGTTTGGCCCCAGCCTCGTACAGAACAGCAAAATCTTATGGACCTGCAATTAGCGACTCAATTGGGCATTGAGAAAAACGTTGTTTACACGACTAATGTTATCTCCCGAAATTTTATGCCCTACCTTTTAGCTGCATGTGACATCTATGCCGCACCGTCGCGACTTGAAGGATTCGGTATGATCCAGGTTGAAGCAGGAGCTTGTGAGAAGCCGGTTATAGGCATCAAGGCAATGGGAATGTTGGATACTATGGTGCATGGTCAAAATGCGTTTCTGGCCGGAATTGCTCAGGAAGTCCGAATGAGAGAGACAACCCTCGGCG
>Ga0209979_1001219_pt1 | contig 29017 bp, 19 predicted proteins | sample AnhtaG_FD_183114 | JGI IMG/M metagenome (GOLD analysis project Ga0209979, IMG submission 183114) | Deep subsurface microbial communities from Anholt, Denmark to uncover new lineages of life (NeLLi) - Anholt_01485 metaG (SPAdes) (version 2) | ecosystem: Environmental > Aquatic > Marine > Oceanic... | reverse complement strand
TAGAGCCTATCCAAATAACCCGCTCTATTGCGGCCGGCTGCAAAGCCCGATGCCTGCGTTGTCAGCCAAAAATGTTCTCAACGTGGAGAAAACCACTTCTGGCGAGCATTTTTGGCCTGCCGCCTTGGCCTCGAACTTTTCGCTCGGCCTCATAACGACCCGGTTATTCGGATAAGCTCTTATCCTTGCTTACCTTTCAAGTAAGTATCATCGCAGGTGCCTGCACCCCTGTGCTTTCTTGCGAAAGCAAGAACAGGGGTAACGCAGGCACAGGTGATTGAAACCACAGATTTCACAGATTTCGCGGAGAGTTGAATCGATGCCGGATTCTCGATACTGGATACCCGATGCTGGATGCTCGATTCTGGATACTCGATTTATCCTTCAAAAACATCGAGCAAATTCGTGTCACTTCGGGGCCTATACGGATTTGGTATGGGCCCTTTTTTAAATTGACAATTGCTTATCAACTGTTGACAATTTACTATTAAGGATAAGTTCTCGTCTCGGCGAAGGCCCGAGCCGCAGCGGGAGTGGAATTTGTTCTTAGACTTGGCTTTGGAGTAAAATACCATGATTGGCATAATAGGTGCTAAAACGATAGACGGCGTAAGCAATATGGGGCGGTTCGGCAGGTTTGTCTGGCAGGTGATGATTGTGTCTTTGCGGAGTTGTCTGAGCCATCGCACATACCCGTTGATATGGACACAAATGAATATCATCGGTGTTCACAGTGTCCCGGTTGTAATGATAACGGGTGCGTTTGTGGGGATGGTATTGGCGGTCCAGGCCTACGACCAGCTTGCGGGTATGGGACTGGAAGAGCACTTAGGCGTTCTGATTAATATTTCAGTTGTGAAAGAATTAGGGCCTGTGCTTGCGGCGGTTATGCTGGCCGGGCGTATCGGGGGAGCTTTGACCGCTGAATTGGGAACGATGAATGTTACCGAACAAATTGATGCGGTCAGGAGTATGGGGACGGACCCGATACGACATCTGGTTGCACCGCGGGTTCTGGCATGCCTGCTGCTTACGCCATTTCTGATTATTTACGCGGATTTGATGGGTATTATAGGCGGTTATTTTATAAGCGTTATCCAATTGGGTATTAACAGTCGAGCGTATTGGAGCTTTAGCGCCTCCGGCGTGGAACTATGGGACATAGCTATCGGTGTTATAAAGGGTTTCTTCTTCGGCGCAGCTATTGCGGTTATCGGTTGCTATAAGGGCTTTACCTGCAGGGAAGGTGCTCAAGGCGTAGGACGGGCGTGCACGGAGGCGTTTGTGGCCAGTTTTATTTCCATATTAGCACTGGATTTTGCACTGGCGGTGATTTTCAAAGCGATTTACAATACGTTTTGGCCGCTTAGAAGTCTGGTCTGATGACAAGCAGAAAATTAAAAGGCAAAAATTAAAAAAGCCAATACAAAAGTGAAAAAGAAATATGAGAATAACCAGTTGTCGGAAGTATGCTCCAACGGCATGCTTGAGGTTAAGAACCTTACTAAAAGGTTCGGTAGCAATGTCGTTCTGGATAATATTTCTCTGACAATTGAGAAAGGCAAGACGACCGTTGTGATCGGCCCCAGCGGATGCGGCAAAACTGTTTTAGTAAAACATTTGATAGTGTTATTGAGGCCGAACTCCGGCGAGGTTTATTTTAAGGACCGGCGAATCGACAATCTGAGTGAAAATGAATTAAATAGAATACGCACCCATTACGGTTTTCTCTTCCAGGGAGGGGCGTTGTTTGACAGTCTTAATGTTACTGAAAATATAATATTTCCGATAAGACAGCACTGTAAGATAACCAATTGGAGAGAGGTCGAAGAGCTTGTAAAGGCCAAATTAGCTATGGTCGGTCTTGATGGTTTTCAACAATTTTATCCGGCGAATCTTTCCGGGGGCCAGCGAAAGAGGGTGGCATTGGCAAGGGCAATTGCGCTAAATCCGGAGATAATTTTATATGATGAGCCGACTACGGGACTGGACCCTATTCGTGCGGATGTCATCAACGAGCTTGTACGGAAGCTGCAAAAAGAGCTTGGTGTAACAACCGTTGTTGTTACTCACGATATGAAAAGCGCCTACAAGATAGCTGACCGTATCATTATGCTGCATAACGGCAAAATTATTGCCGACGGCGATACCGACCATATTCGTAATCATCCCCATCCTGTTGTTCAACAGTTCATCGAAGGACAGGTCAGCGAAGACGACCTTGCAGTCCTGCGGATGAGCGGAACCATTTCCCAAGCCCAGTTCCTGCCTCGTGATTTCGAGTAATAGTCAGGAAGAACACAAGTGCCTAAGGACATAAAAGAAGTGATGAACGCCGGACCGGAGCAGATTGCATCCGATTTGGCTAAAGTTGTGCGGGGAGATGTTTTTGCTGATATACTGCACAGGGCTGCATACAGCACCGATGCGAGCATTTACAGGATAATTCCAGCGTGCGTTATTGCTCCGCATGACAGCAGCGACATGGCTTCCGTTGTCAAATATGCCGGCGCCAAAGATATACCAATTGTTGCCCGCGGAGCAGGCACCGGGCTGGCGGGTGAGTCGCTGTGCAGCGGTATAGTCTTCGATATGACCCGGTATATGAACAAGATTATTGATGTCAGAGACGGAGGCAAGACGGTAGTTTGTGAGCCGGGGGTTGTACTGGACGATTTGAATAAGCGTCTGGCAGAGTTCGGCAGGAAAATCGGGCCTGACCCGTCAAGCGCCAATCGGGCGGTAGTAGGTGGGTGCGTTGCCAATAATTCAACCGGTGCCCATTCGCTTGAATACGGTTTTATCGCCGACTATGTGGAAAGCATCGAAGCGGTTCTTGCTGACGGCAGTGTGGTTGAATTCAAAAATGATTTTGACCCGGAACAGGCACCGGACGACAGGGTCGCCTGGATTGCAAGAGAGTGTCTGTCCGTCCTCTCGGACAAAGAAGCAGTTATCAATAAAGCACAACCTAAATCCAGGCGCAACCGAAGCGGCTACAATATTGCAGGGATTTGCCATAACGGCAGGATTGATTTGGCCCGATTATTGGCAGGCTCGGAAGGAACGTTGGCTATTTTTACGAATATTACGCTCAGAACCGTCGAGATGCCGGCGGCGAAAGGTCTGCTGCAGCTTGAGTTCGACTGTCTTGAGAAAATGGCACAGGCGGTGCCGATTATAGTTGATAACGGTGCATCGGCATGCGAGCTGATGGATAAGAACTTAATCGATATGGCATTTGAGGCCTTGCCGGAATATCGTGATGTTTTACCCGCCGGTGCGGCTGCTGTTCTTTTGGTTGAGCATACCGGCCAGACACAAGAACAAGTGAGAGAGAAAATAGAAAAAACCGATTCGGCCGTCGGCGCAATAGCGAGCGGGCGAAGTATTTTTTTGGAGCCTAAGGCACAGGAACGATTGTGGAAGTCACGTAAAGACGCAGGGCCGTTGGTTCACAGGAAAAGGGGTAATAAACATCCGACCGAATTTATAGAAGATACTTCTGTTGAGAACACTCGGCTTCTGGAGTATATTTCGGGACTGCAGGAAATCGGAAAGCGTTATGATATCGAGATGTGTTTTTATGGTCATGCCGGTGACGGTCTGCTGCACGTGCGGCCGTATTTGGATTTGAGCGACCCGGCTGAAGTAGAAAAGATGCGGACGATTGCAAATGACGTTTTTTCGCTTGCCTGGTCGTTGGGCGGTTCAATCAGCGGCGAACACGCAGAGGGCCTGATAAGAGCGGCCTTCGTGCGAGGGCAATACGGCGATGAGTATTATGAATTACTGTGCAAAATCAAGAACATATTCGACCCTGACGGCCTGATGAACCCGGGCAAAATCATCAATCCCGATGCTGACGTTATGGTCAAGAACCTGCGGGCCGAACATAAGATTTTGCCGGAAAGAGTTAAAACGGATTTGCTTTTTGGAAAAGGTGAGCTTGCTGTCAAACTCGAACAGTGCTACGGATGCGGTCTTTGCCGAAGCTGCGAGCCGGATTTGCGGATGTGTCCGGTGTTTCGGGCAATGGGTGAGGAATTGGGCAGCTCGCGAGCAAAGATTAATATACTGCATCTGTGGGCGACAGGACAGTTAGATGAACAAGATTTTGAATCGCCGGAGTTCAGGAAGTTTCTGGATTTGTGCGTTAATTGCAAGGCCTGCCTGATGCAGTGTCCATCGGGAGTTGATGTTTCCGAACTGATGATAGCGGCCAGGGCCCAGTACGTCAAACGCAGGGGCCTTCGGCGTGCCGAGCTGGTTCTAAGTCATAATCGCTACCTTAGTATCTCAGGCAGCGTTCTTTCATCCGTATCAAATTTTGTGATGCGGCTGGCGGTGTTCAAGTTGCTGCTGGAGAAATTTACCGGCATAGATAAGCGAAGAGCTATACCTAAGTTCAGGCACAGTTCGTTCCTGAAAGCAGGACGCAAATATTTAGCTGCCTGCGAGCCGATAGAAAAGCCGATTGATAGGGTGGCATATTTTTTGGATACGTATGCAAATTATAACGACCACGAATTAGGCTTTGCTGTTTTGGATGTTCTGCGAACAAACGGAATCGAGGTGATTTTGCCGAAGCAGTTACCTGCGCCGCTGCCGGCGATTGTTTATGGTGACGTCAAGACCGCCCGTAAGGACTTGACATACAATGTAAAACATTTAGCTAAGGCGGTGCGTGAAGGTTACAAGATAATTTGTTCCGAACCAAGTGCTGCGCTGTGTTTGAAGCAAGAGCTGCGGCATTTTGTCGCCGGGCCGGATGCGGAGCTTGTTTCTGAAAATACTTATGAATTGATGAATTATCTCTTTGGTCTGTTCAAGCAGAACAAGTTGAAACCTATAGATGAATCGGGAAAATTGAGATTGCTTCGTCGCGGAGTTTACCCTGAGCGTAGTCGAAGGGCTCCTCGCAATGACAATAAGGAGAACGCTCCTTGCAATGACACAACGGCCCAGTTTGTTTATCATTTGCCCTGCCATTTGTGTGCTGTCGGCGATGAGGGGGCGAGCATAAGGCTTTTGCAGGAGCTTTGTGGCGTCAAAGTCGTTGACCTGGCGGCCGGCTGCTGCGGCCTGGCAGGCACGTTCGGTATGCAGAAGAAGAATTACGAACTTTCCTCGCAAATATCCGCGAGCTTAAAAGAGGCACTTGAAAAATCGCCAACTAACAATGTATTAACCGAATGCGCCGCCTGCAAAATGCAGATTGAGCATATAAGCGGTTGTGTGGTCAGACATCCGATTAAGATAATAGCAGGCAGTTATGTTATTTAATGAATAAACAGTTTGTTACAACATGGATTACTGAACAGGCCAGTAGGTTTCGCGTTCGTTGAAAGATGATACCGAATACAAGGCCGGCTGTCGCCTGTACGACAACACTAAACGCTATAACTGCGGTGGTACCGGTGATACCTTTAGACCCGACATTAGCTCCGAAGTGCCAAATTCCGAAGAGCAAGGCTTGTATAACAATCGCCCATGATGGACTGAGCAACGCTCTCAATCTTGTTTGCAGCGCTCCACGATAAAGGAACTCCTCACCGAAGCCATTTTGTAACAGGTGCATGAGAAATCGACGGATTAGCACTCTGCAAGATAAACGGCCAAATGCAAGCAGATACATCCATAAGCCTACGGGGACAAAACACCAGAGGGCTAACACGAACAAAGTACGATGACCACGACAAAAGCCGAGTTGACTAAAGCGTGCACCCAGAAGCAATAAAAAGGGCAGAGGCAAAAGAAAATATTTTGCGGTGTTAGCCATCGCCAGAGCTGGATTGCCCACAATATCGGGGCTGAACACTTGTTCGCCGAGGTGGCCAAATGCTCTGATAATGGGGGACCAGACAGGGATTGGGTGGCGTTCCACAACACCATGGAACATCAGGGATGTATACCCGGCAATAAGGACAAAGAACGCGATAACTGCAATCTGCAGTAACAGAAGACCTTGCCGCGTCCGTGACAACTTCACTTTGGGCTTATGTTCTGTTCTTGTTATCCCTACCGTGATCACGCAGAAGAACATGACGATGACAAGTAAACAAAGACATTGTAGAACTATAAAGACTCTACCAATCGCTACCAGGTAGATTGCCGCTATAGCCCAAATAGTGGCAAAGCACCATGCTGCCGGGCAGGTGAACACCGGTTTGAAGACCTCTCGCCGAAACCAAGCAGTAAACTTGCATACGATTTCATTCAACAGGAATGGGACGCTCATTTCGGTGCTTCCAGAGTCATTGAGATGAGCTTATCCTGCCAGAGCGAAAACTTAATCCGCAGTTTGTCATAGCTGAGATTTTGAATGACCCCTTTATTTGAGTCAGTTCCTATTCTGTCCGGCTGGCCATAAGCCGCAACAATTTCCTCTTGAGTGGCTCCTATCCCAATACCCTCTTTTGTCCTGCCAGTGAAGGTCGTTACGGCGAAGGGAAGCTCTGTCGGCCAGTTGTCTGACCAGCATTGTATCATCTGCAGGCCGAGTTCGGAATCAACTGTAAAGCCCAGGCCTTTTGAAGAAACATAATTTAGTTTTGTTCCTTCTGCCATGACCTTGTCAGGTCGCCCAAAATGTTCTATGACCTGGTCTTTCGACATACCAAACCGAACTGGACCGATACCAACTAACGGCTCAATTATAATCTCGTCACGGGATTCATCTTCATCCACCTTCTTAGCGCAACTGACCAAAGCCAGCAAAGATACCATTAGCAAGCTTAACAAGAGAATTTCTTTTTCAGTTTTCATTTCTTTTCCCTTTCAACTCACCTACGAAAAAAAGACGATATAATCTTAGATTCGCAATTACATAAAATCTTTCACGCTACTACTGGTCAAACTCGATGTCGTTTTCCTGGCACCATTCGATGGCGATTTCCTTTAGCGCGTTATTGAGGTACTTGTACCAGTCGTCGGCTATGTCATATTCGTGTATAGCATCTTTGAAACGCCCAAAGGCACCCCTGCCTTTTATTAGATTATAAAAAGTCTCACACATTTCGGAATCATTTAGGGACAGGCAGAACTTCTCCATAATGCTGTATTCATGGATGTCGAATTTTGTGGGCAAGGCAATGTAATTTCCTGTCTCATCTATTATTTCTTTAGCGATTCTGACCAGGTCCTGCTCCCAATCCGGGAAATCTTCGATTGGGTCATCATCCTCAGCAGCACGCATCTCGTAGTCGCTGATAAGGACTACCTTGCCGGTCTTCTTATCGAGAAATGAATAACTTTCGTCCGACTGGAATTCCAGGCCTTCGATTATATCATCCAGTTTTACTCGAATTGCAATAAGCTAATAAGTCCTTTATACAACTGAAACACTTTGCTCTGTAGAAAAGACCATCTCGACTCGCCTTCGGCTCGCTCGAAACGACGTCTCACGATGTTTTCTACAAAGCAAAAACACTTCTTTTGTATTGCCGAAATGGCATATTTATTGATTTCGCCTTATCTATTCTATATATTAAGTTGCAGAAAGTAAAACTCATTTATCGTAAAATTTACGTCGGGTGGCATCCTCAAGCCTGTACCCGCGCAAGCGGGGACGGAGCTTGGGGATGGCTGTCTGTTTTATTCCTGGATTCCTGCTTGCGCAGGAATGACAGAAGGGGCAAAAACTTAATTATGGCAATTGAAAGAACAAATCTCAAAAAGGCGATACTCTGGGAGACAGCCGAAGATAAGAAGGTTCGGTGTAAATTGTGTAACCATCGGTGTGTAATTGATGATGGCAAATTAGGCAGGTGCTGCGTGCGCAAGAATATAGATGGGGTGCTGTACTCGCTGACTTACGATAAGGTCTGCTCAGCTAATCCCGACCCAATCGAGAAAAAGCCGTTGTTTCATTTTCAGCCGGGGACGCAAAGTTTCTCTGTTGCTACGATGGGTTGTAATTTTCGCTGTGAGTTCTGCCAGAACTGGGAGATAAGCCAGGCGGCGATAGAAAGAGGACGAATCAATGGAGAACCGATAACGCCGGAGCAAATTGTCGAGGGCGCTGTCCGCAACAGATGCAAGAGTATCGCTTATACCTATACCGAGCCGACGGTTTTTATGGAGCTGTGTAACGATTGTGGCCGGTTAGGTAAAGAACGCGGCCTGACGAATGTCTTTGTCAGTAACGGCTATATGACAGTCGAGGCGATTGACTTTGCCAACGACTGGCTGGACGGAATTAACGTTGACCTGAAAGCGTTCAGCGAGGATTATTACAAAAGGTTATGCAAGGCAAGATTACAGCCGGTGCTTGATACGATTAGCTATATCGCAAAGAAAACGAATATCTGGCTTGAGATTACCACACTGCTGGTGCCGGGCGAAAACGATTCTGATGATGAGTTGAAAAGACTTGCCGAGTTTATTGTTTCAGATGCCGGGCCTGATGTCCCGTGGCATATCAGCAGGTTCCATCCGCAATATAAATATCTGGATTCGTTACCCACCCCTATCAGTAGCTTAGAGCGGGCTTTCGAGATAGGCCAATCCGCAGGGCTGCATTATATTTACCTCGGTAATGTGCCGGGGTCGAAATTCGAAAGTACCTTTTGTTACAATTGCGGCCGAATGTTGATTGAACGCATTGGCTATAGGATTGCTGTAAATAATATAGAAGATTCAAAATGCCCTGATTGCGGGACAGAGATTGCAGGGTTCGAACTTTAGGCCTCAAACTGACCGAATTTTTCTCCCTAAGTTTTATCTTTTAGCAATTGCTGGAGTTTCTCCAGTTCGCCGGACTTCATATGGTAACTATGCCCGGCGTCGGGGTATTGGCTGCTTTGCACTTCTTTGGCGTAGGCGTTGAATGCATCAATAGTCTGTTTTGCCAGATTGCCGTAACTCTTTGCGAACTTTGGACTTGGCCCTTGCGTCAGCCCTAAAATATCAGGTGCAATTAATATCTGCCCATCGCAGCCCTGCCCGGAACCACAGCCGATCACTGGCACTTCGCAGCGTTTTGTGATAATCTCTGCCACCTCCGCAGCGGTCCCTTCAATCAGCAGCGAGGCGGCACCACTATCGACCATTTGCTTGGCGAGACTCACCAGCTCGGCAGCCATCTCTGCCGTGGTCGCCTCAGCCTTGAATCGTCCAACCTTACTGATGCTCTGCGGCCTTATGCCGATATGAGCCATAACAGCTATACCGGCGTCACTAACTGCCTTAATTACATCCAGATATGCACCGGTTGCTTCGATTTTGACCATTTGTGCCCCTGCCTCGGCAACGAATCGGCCGGCATTTTTCACCGCCTCGGCTTTTCCGACCTGATAGGACAGAAACGGCATATCGGCAACCAGAAATACATTCGGCGCCCCTCGCCGTACCGCAGCGGTTATGGTAACCATAAAGTCCATCGTTGCCGGCAGAGTTGAATCGAAGCCCAGAACAACCTGGGCAGCCGAGTCACCCACCAATATCATCTGCACATCTGTCTGCGAAATAAGTTGAGCTGTGGTATAGTCGTAGCAGCTGATCGCAGCAATCTTGCGATTATGGTGCTTGGCATCCAGCATGTCTGCTATCGTAATTTTGGTATCCATAACTGTCTTTCTGGAAAAGAAAGAAAAAGAAATAACAATCTATCCGTTAAAATATGAGAACAAAATCAATTTATCAAGCGTAAAGTAATGAAGTTTTAGGGCTAAATTCGGCTATTTTTGAAAAAACAAAAAAATTTTCACTTTTTTTCAATTAAAAGCTTGATTCCTGATAGGAAAAGTGTAGGTTTTTTACAGTTTTCTCTTTTTCTGTTAAAGAATTTCCTGGTATTTATTCGATTAAATAGTTATAAGGAATATTGAAATCAGATAAACGGATTTTTCGGGAGCTATTATCAGCTTTTCATCACCCTCCTCCGAAGCCAGATTCTGTTGTCATAAGGATCTGGCTTTATTTTTTACCCATATGCCATATGATAGTCAAGATAGGTAATTGTAAGAATGCTGCTCGCATTAAATTGGGGAACAATGCTGGCAGCTTAGCACATCTTAAGAAACCATCTTAAAAAACTGATATTTTGACCTCGTTCGTATCCTGGTTTTTCGTAGGTGACAGGTCTTTCTATGCTGGTCTTTTTGCGCGACTTTGCGGGCAGAAAAAGGAGCAGAGGAAACTAAAAAATCACAAAAATAACAAAAAAAGTATAAAACCGTAACAAAACGGTAACATTTGTTCGGCATAATCGTTCCTGTTAAATTAACTATTTTTTATTATTCCATTTGAAAAGCGTGCTATTTTATAGAGAATACACAAGATTTTTTTGAGAAGTAGCGTAACGAATCATTGAGTTAAGCGTTATATTTATATAGTAGGTAATTGAATCTTGTAATCGGTAGTAATTTGTTTTCAGGAAAGGTCTAAGAGTGAAAAAGTCCCGCATAATTATTATCACTGTCATTATAACGCTGGTGGTTGTTTCAGTGGTCGCGATAGTGTATAAAGTCAAAACCGGTGCCTCAAGTAAACCTACGGTAGTTCGCATCGAAAAGGCTCAGCGCGGGGAGCTGATAGAGTTTGTCAGTGCTCCCGGAGAAATCGAACCCAGGATAAATGTGAAAATAAGCGCAAAAGTTTCAGCACGGATTACAGAGCTGCCCTATGAAGAAGGAGATATCGTAACCGGCGGTAACACGGACACGAATCCGCCGGTGCCGGCTTCCGTGCTGTTACGCCTCGATGACAAGGATTTGCAGAGTCGCTTGCTTTCAGCCCAGGCCAGTTACGCCGCCCAGGAGGCCCAGCTCGAAGTTGAAAAAGCAAGGATTTCCAGTCAGCAAGCCAATCTTATCGGCCTTGATGCTTCACTAAAACAAGCCCTGCGCGATTTGGAGCGCCAAAAAGGGTTACTCGAATCCCAGGATATTAGCCAGGCCACTTTCGACCAGACACAATTAACGTTTGACGAACTCAAGTCACGATACAACTCCACTAAGCATACGCTTAATGCAGCGGAGCTGAATTTGGTAGTAATGCAACACAACCTCGAAGCTGTCGGTGCAGGGGTTACACAGGCGAAGGAAGCACTTAGCTATACGACTATAACCTCACCTATCGATGGTGTGGTAACACGGATTAATGCGGAAGTCGGCGAGGTTGTGATTTTTGGAACAATGAATAATCCGGGTACCGTAATCCTGGAGGTGGCGGACCTCTCTACGATGCTGCTCGTCGCGCAGGTGGATGAAGCCGATGTAGGCAAATTGGGAGTTGGACAGAAGGCCACAGTTTACGTCCAGACCTTTCCCGACGAGGAATTCAAAGGGGTGGTTGATTCGATTGCGTTGACACACAGGATCTCGCCATCAACCGCTACGAAATACTTCAGGACCGAGATACTGCTTGAGGGAGATGTGAAAAAGTTGTTTTCGGGCCTGACGGCGCACGTGGATATTGAGACCATCAAGCACAAAAACGTTCTTAATGTGCCAAGCCAGGCTGTGTTAGGCCGGGCTGTCGATGGCCTGCCTTTGGATATCCGGGAGAACTGCCCGGAGGTCGATAAAGAGAAAACATTCACGCCCGTGGTCTATCGCTACATCGACGGCAAAGCAGTGGTAACACCCGTCAAGATAGGACCCAGCAACGTAACGCATACGGTGATACTATCCGGGATTACCGATGACGACAAGATAATAATTGGACCGTACAAAGAGCTCGAAGGCTTAAAGCACGACAAGAAGATACGCGACGAGCGTGAAGTAGAGGCAGAGAAACAGAAGAAGAAAAAGAAGGCGGACGGCGCCGAAGCTGGGGCTGATGCAAATGATGCCAGTGATGCAAACAGTGTCGAACAAAAATGAAAAACTAATAATTCGACTCCAGGATGTCATGCGGATTTACAAAGTCGGCGTGGAGCGTATCCATGCGCTTGACGGAATTGACCTGGAACTAAGCGAAAACGAGTATGTTGCCGTGATGGGTCCTTCCGGCTCAGGCAAGAGTACATTGATGAATGTCTTAGGTTGTCTGGACAGAGCCACCTCAGGATGCTATGAGCTGGACGGAGAGGATACAACGAAAATGACTGACGCAGCATTAGCCCGTGTTCGCAATGAGCGAATCGGCTTTGTTTTTCAGTCGTTTGAGCTCCTTGGACAGTTAAGCGCGCTCAAGAATGTCGAGATGCCGTTGATTTATTCAAAAAACGGCTGGTGGTCTCGGCGCAAACGTGCCAAGAACGTCCTTGAGCGGGTTGGGCTGGGAGACCGGATAAAACATAGGCCCAACCAGCTTTCCGGAGGCGAAAAGCAGCGCGTGGCTATCGCCCGGGCACTTGTCTGTAATCCGAGTATCCTGCTGGCCGACGAACCGACCGGCAATCTCGACAGCAAAACAAGCGAGGGCATCCTGAAGCTGTTTGACCAGCTTCATCGGGAAGGCCAAACCATTATTATAGTAACCCATGAAGAATTCGTAGCGCACCACGCCAAGCGAGTAATTCAGATGAAAGACGGACGAATTAGCAGTGACCTGCAGAATGACCGGAATCCGCGAGATAAGACCGTGACACAAAACAGTGGGCAGGAGGAAAAGATATGAGAGCTTTGATACGGGCACCTGTGGCTTTTATTCGGCTCTCCTACCAGAGTGTATATCTTGCCCTGGGGCAAATCTGGACCAATAAGACCAGGTCGATACTCACAACAATCGGCATCGTAATTGGTGTCGCTTCGGTAACCGCCGTTATCGCTGCTCTTTCCGGCCTCAAGGCCAAAGTGCTGACCCAGGTAGAGACTTTAGGAACCAACACCATATTTATTTCAGCCAGGCGTCCTGACAAAGGGCCTCTGCAGCACGCCTCGTGGTGGACTATTCGATTTAAGTCTGAACAATTTAACGACCTGCTTGAACACTGCCCCTCGGTGGCGCGGTTTGGCCGTCAGACCTGGGCCGGAAGGTACACTGTCAGCCACCGTGACAAATCGGTCGATGGTGTTACGGTCATTGGTGTCGAGCCTGCATGCCATAAAATCGATAGCCGTCCGGTTACAATTGGAAGACCACTTTCGGTCATTGATGAAATGCAGGTGCGACAGGCCTGCCTCATCGACCCCAAATTGCGTAACGACCTTCGCCTTGACCGTGACTGCATTGGCCAATCGATTCTTATAAGTCACAACACCTTTTACATTGTTGGCGTGCTTGAACCGCGCCCAAAAAACGTATTTGGCGGAGGTGACCAGGAAAGATCTGAGATATTTATTCCTTTTAAGACCAGCCTTAAGATGCAGCGGTATCCGTTCATCATGGCACTTGCCGAAAGCAAATCCGCTGAGGTTTCGGATGATGCCCTGGCCGAGATAAGCTTCTTCCTTCGCCGCACAAGGAATATAAAGCCCGGCGAACCCGATACATTTGAAGTTATGTCGCTCCAAAGTGCCCTGGAGACATTCAATAAAATAGCTCTTATGGTTACGATGGTCGCAGGCGGCATAGTGGGCATCTCTCTGCTGGTTGGGGGTGTGGGTATTATGAATATTATGCTTGTCTCGGTTTCGGAGCGGACCAGGGAAATCGGGCTTCGCAAGGCGGTCGGGGCTAAAAAATCTGCAATTCTAACCCAGTTTTTGATTGAAGCGATAGTCCTGTGCTTTTTCGGGGGACTTGTGGGAGTTGGTTTTGGCCAGCTTTTGACCATGGCCATAGCTAACATCCCCAAAGTTGAACTTGATATGGCGTATATTCCATTGTGGGCGATAGCACTTTCGTTCGCTTTCTCCGGTACGGTGGGTATATTTTTCGGAATGTTTCCGGCAATTAAGGCCGCCAGACTTGACCCTATTGAGGCTCTTAGACATGAATAGAAAAATTTCAAATTCTATATTTCAAATTTCAAATTCTCGACGCTACCTCGCGCTCTTGCGCACTTGTGCACTTGTGCCCTTGTGCGCTTGTGCACTGCTGTTGACCGGCTGTGAGCAGTTTCCTGGCGATGAGGATTTTTACGAAATCAAGATTGCGCCCGAAAAATTACGCCAGATAGAAACGCTTGAGCTTCAGGAAGCCAAAACTGAAGAAAATCACCGCATAGACGCCAACGAAGTGCCGCCCAAAGAGCTTAAACTTAACTTAGAGCAATGTCGTGCCCTGACGTTAGAGAATAACCTTGACCTTAAGGTACAGCTTATCAGTCCTGCTATTGCCGCTGAGCGGGTTGGTGAAGAGCAGGCTGCGTTTGAGTCAGCTTTTTTCTCCAATATGTCATTTTCTAAGACGGATACCCCCTCAGCCACGTTTCTCGAAGAAATTTCAGGCTCACAAGTTGATTATGTCCGCACGGGTCTTGGTGTTCAGGTTCCTTTGCGTACCGGCGGAACGGTAACATTTGACTTGGCTGACAGTCGGGTTAAAACAGATGCTCAAACGACATTTAACCCTTATTTTGGCTCGGACCTTTCGGTTTCGATTAGTCAGCCACTCCTGCGAGGTGCCGGCAATCGTGCTAATACTCATGCAATTCGTATTGCTGAGTATGAGCGGCAGATAACAGACGCCAGGACGAAACTGGAGGTGATACGGGTTATTGCTGCTGTGGATCGTGTATATTGGCGGCTTTATGCGGCCAGAAAAGAATTGGAAGTGCGGAAACAGCAGTATGACCTGGCCGAAGCTCTGCTTGAGCAGGCTCGCCGGTTTGTTGCTGCCGGCGATAAGGCGCAGGTAGAGGTTATTCGCACCGAGGCCGGTGTCGCACAAAGACTTGAGGCTATTATCGTGGCCGAGAATAATTTGCGCGATCGAGAACGCGAACTCAAGCGGACGCTTAATAAGGCAGGGTTGGACATGCAAACACCTACGGTATTGATACCAGCTACCGAGCCTGACCCGGTCCGTTATGAGTTGCAAAAGCAGCGGTTAGTGGCAACAGCGCTTGAGAGTCGCATGGAAATGCTCGAGCTGGAACTACAAATCGCTGAGGATATAAGTTCTATCGATTACATGCACAACCTGGCGCTGCCTTTGGTGACAATGGATTACAGGTATAATATAAACGGCCTGGGAGATTCGAGAGACGACTCATTTGATTTGCTTTTCAACAAGAGGTTTGAGGACCACCGCTTTGGTGTGCAACTGCTGGTGCCGTTAGGAAATGAGTTTGCAAAGAGTCGGCTGCGCCAGGCGTTTTACCAGCGCAGGCAGCGATTGTCTACTCGCGACAGTCGCAAAGCACTTATCGAGCTTGAGGTGCTGAACGCTATCGACCAGCTTGAGGCGAACTGGCAGCGCATTTTGGCCAGCAGACAAAGGTCTATTCTGGACGGTCGGCTGTTTGATGCTGAGAAGCGTCAGTTTGAACTTGGCCTGAGGACATCGACAGAAGTACTTGAGGCCCAAACGAATTTTGCCGACGCCCAGAGCGCCGAAATCCTGGCGCTGGTCGAGTATCAAATAGCACTCGTCGATTTGGCCTATGCGACCGGCACCCTCCTGGGTGCTGCCAAGGTACAATGGGAACCGATTGTGCCGCAAAGCAATATTAAGTAACGCTGTCGAGAGCTTATCGCCGGGCCGAATAGTTGGAGTTGTGGTGCTGAACATACCGAGAAGTTTATTCTTTAACTTGCGGACAGGACATAAGGTAGTCTATGCAATCACTTAACTTAGCTGTTGCGACAGCGACCGCGGAGTCGGCTGCACCGTAATAAAGATTGAGCTGGTCGGTTTCTTTATAAACAATGGCACCGCTGGGAAATATGACATCGCTGACATCACCGATACGTTCATAAGGTGCTCTTGGCCCCAGAACCCACTCGTCACTTCGGCGTAAGACCCTCCAGGGTGAATTCAAATCCAAAAGCGCCAGCCCGACACGGTATATTGCTCCTGCGGTGGTACTGCGGACACCGTGGTAGAACAACATCCAGCCGTGCGGTGTTTCTATGGGCTGACAGGCCAGCCCGACTCTGTGACAGTCCCAATAAGCGTGCCTTGTTCTAATCAACGGCCTATGGTCGCCCCAGTGCTTCAGGTCGGGCGAGAAACTTATCCACATATGGGCCTCCTCTCGGACTATGGGGCGGTGAATCAGTGCGAATCGTCCGTTAAACCTGCGCGGAAACAAACATGCATCTTTGTCTTCCGGCGGCAGCAAAGAGCCTAACCGGGCAAACGCCTTAAAATTCTTGGTAATCGCCAGCGATACTACCGGGCCACCTTCACTGAAGGAGACATAGGTAACAGCGAATTGCTTCTGCTCTTCGAGCCAGACAATACGGGCGTCTTCCAGCCCCCACCTTTCCTCCCGAGAGCTTTGGTCGGCCTCGAGAGTGGGTGTAGGGTCAATTTCCCAGTTCGTGAAACCATCGGCACTGCGGGCAACGGTCAAATGCGAAAAGCCGCGCATATCCTCGACCCGAATCAACAGCAGCACCTCTGAATTTAACTTGGCAGCCGCGGGATTAAAGACGGCGTTTGTCGGATAAGGCCAATCCTCCGGCGTCAGTATTGGATTGCCCTTGTATCTCGTAAAGAGCTCGTATGCTTTTTGTTGCCGTGAAAACTCGGGCATAGTTTCAGCCTCAAAATATCAAAGGACTTATCTATACTAAAAACCAAGGGTGAAAAACCATAATTTGAAACTCAAAAGGTTCCGTTTCAAGCCCTTGGCAAACCTTACCTAATTTAATCGGCAAGATGACCAATTTTCTGTAAGTCAAAGTACGAATTTTAGATACGAAGGCATAAAATTTTTCCGGCTCGCCGGATAAATCCAAGTAATGACGGCATATCTTGTGGGTTGTCCCTCGTCTCTGCGAGCAAAGGACACAATTCACTATTTATTTATTATGCTTTTACTAACTGTGTTTCGTACAAGCTTTGATACAACGGGCAGGTTTGTATAAGCTCATCGTGCTGACCCTGAGCGATAATTCGGCCATCATCCATTACCACTATCACATCTGCTGTAATAACGGTGCTGAACCTGTGGGCTATTACAAAGCTGGTCCTGTCCTGCATAATTTCCTCGATGGCTTTGTGAATTTTCGCTTCACTGTCGGCGTCAATCTGACTTGTTGCCTCGTCGAAAATCAGGATGGCCGGGTTCTTCAAAATTGCTCTGGCTATGACAATTCTTTGCAGTTGCCCGCCACTAAGGCCGGAACCCTGCTCGCCGATGATTATGTCATAGCCGTCCGGCAGAGGAAAAATAAATTCGTGGGCAAACGCACGCTTGGATGCCGCAATTATTTCTTCTCTGGTTGCCTCTGGTTTACCATAAGCGATATTTGCCGCTATAGTATCATTGAATGTTACGACATTTTGCGTAACCATTCCAATCTGGCTTCGCAGACTAAACAGTGTTGCATCGCAAATGTCTTTGCCGTCAATCAATATCTGGCCGGCATCCGGGTCATAAAATCTCGGTATCAAGTTTGCAAGTGTGGTTTTGCCAGAACCGTTTGGCCCTACTATGGCAATATTGTGTCCCGCCTCTACTGAAAGGTTGATTCCCTTTAATACCGGGGTCTCTGAGCTTGGGTAAGTAAATACGATGTCCCTGAACTCGATTTTATTTTTCAGAGGCTCAAGTTCAAAGGCGTCCGGGCTTTCGACTTCCGGTTTCTGGTCGATGACCGCATATACCCGCTCAGCAGCGGCGTTGGCCTGTTGAATCTTGTTCCATACATCGCTCATCTTGCGGATCGAGTCTGCCGTAGCACCGAGCAGAACAAGCAGTGCAAAGAAATCGCTTGACTGCATTGTTCCTTTGTAAACCCAGTGTGCACCGAAAACCAATCCCACAGAGCCGGCTATCATCCCGAGCGTCTCCATTAAAGGCCCTGTTGACGAATCCACTTTTGCAATTCGAAACTGCCGTTTTAAGAGCCTGCGGTTGATTACTGTGAAACTCGCTCCTTCATATTCCTGCTGGTTATAGACCTTTATCACCTTGATAGCCCCCAGCGCCTCTTTCAGCTTGCCAAGCATTTCGGCCCAAATTACAAGCGATTTTTTAGTTGCCCGCTTTATTTTTCTGCCGAGCTTGCTGATAACATACAAAGACAAAGGCGCCCCGCATAAAAATACTAATGTAAGTTTGTGGTCTATCCACATCGCACACGCAATCAGCCCGATTGCTTTTAACGGCTCGCGAAGGGTTTTGCCAAACAATATCTTAACCCCGGTGCCGATTACCGATATATCTCCTAACAACCTGCTGACCGTATCGCTGGGACCTTCGTCGGCAAAAAAGCCCACTGGAATCTCCAGCGAGTGTCGAAAAGCATCTCTTCGCAGTTGGGCCAGTGAAATATGCATAAGCTTCTGGACAGTGTAATCCTGGTAGAATCGGGCAATACATCGCACCATTGTTACGGCTGCCATCACGAGTATGATAAATATCACAGCCTTTTTTTTGTTCTCTCTGGTCCGCTCTTTTGGTATGAACCTCAGGAGCCTTTGTGCGTAATCAGCGTAAAAAGGTTTTGTTCCGCACTGAAGTTCCTGCCTCTCGAGTTTCAACTGTCCGTATTCGTCGAGCCTGCGGTATTGAATTACTATGGACTTGACATTTGATATGGTGGCCAGCTCCTCAAGGAGTGTGCTCGACGGTATCCTGTCGTTTCCGCTGATTATACTGCTGCCGGCTCCGACAATCTGGTCTTCCTGTTTGAGCTCGGCCTGTTCGGCAAAGCTGTTTTTCTTAATACCGGCAATTCTTAAAAAATACGCCACGTCGGGATTGTTCGGGTCGGAAAGTTCAATACTGTCGGGTACGTAAAAACTAAGCCCATAGCGATTCTCGCTAATTTCCCTGTTGATCCAGCCGTGCAGTCCCTCTTCGCCCATCATAGTTTTCAAAAGCGGCAAAATAGTTGCGAAGCTGAGCGAAAAAAGTACACCGATAAGCAGCGCACTGCATCCAATCGTTACCAGTCTGTGCCATTGTGGCCAGATATACTTGAATACTCGCTTAAAAGCCTTCATTCGATAGATTTTTCCAATATAGCTTATAGTTTTCTTCTATACGCTGTCCGCTATTGTTCACGACCCAGGCACCCTAACAAACTTATACCCGCCGGTCAAGTCCAAAGACTGTTGACTGCCAATATCATTTCTGTTATCCTGCTCGCTCTTTAAGGATACTCACAATGAAAATCGACCGTTTAATTTTAGGTGCGTATGAAACCAACTGCTATGTCCTTCGCAGCAGTGAAACAGCTAAAGACTGTCTGATTGTTGACGCCGGCCTTGGGGCAGGTAAGTTAATCAAGTTCCTTCAAGAACATAAATTAAATCTTGTTGCGGTGGTCCTTACTCACGGCCACATAGACCACATTGCAGGCGTGGCTGCATTGCGAACTGAGTTTCCTGATATAAAAGTGTATATCCATAAGCTCGATGCCGGGATGCTCGCTGAGCCTCATACTAATCTATCCGCTATGACGGGAGAGTTCTTCAGCATCGAGCCGGCGGAATTTTCTTTAGAAGAGCAGGATGTGATCGAGCAGGCAGGCGTAAAGCTCAGCGTGCTCCATACCCCCGGCCATACGCCGGGCGGTATCTGCCTGTATTCAGAAGATGAGGCGATTGTCTTTACGGACGATGCGCTGTTTGCCGACTCGATTGGCCGAACAGACTTTCCTAACGGAGATATGAAGCAGTTGCTAAAGGCTATAAGGGAAAAACTTTTTACTTTGCCTGATGAAACAGAGGTATATCCCGGCCACGGCCCAATTACAACAATGGCCCACGAAAAAGCACACAATCCATTCTTCAAATAATTACTAATCAATAATTGTCATTCCCGCGAAAGCGGGAATCCAGCTTTGTAGGGTGGGGCTTGCCCCACCAATTAAATCTACCGGCGTGGAAAGATTTTCACCGAAACCCGAAAACTCGCGCTTGACATCGGCCTATGTAGGGTGCGATATTTCACACCTGGGTATCCGAGGTGTTTTCGTTTTGAGAATTTGTATTTTGAACATTCGATATTGTTTCGAATTTAGGATTTAGTGCTTCGGATTTTCTTGTCTTTAGATTTCTATGTAGGGTGCGATTTTTCGCACCACTTGTCTTTGTAGGGTGGGGCTTGCCCCACCAATTGTCTTGACCCCGCATTTCTTTGGCGGGGGTTATTCCCGCTAAGGCGGGAATCCAGATCCCGTACTTCACCGGCGAGGAAAGATTTTCGCCCAAATCCCAAAACTCGCCCTTGACATCGGCCTATGTAGGGTGCGATTATTCGCACCATTTAATATTGCTTTGTCCGAAACTTTCAGTTGATTTCAGCAGGCAATAGTAAAGATGGTGCGATGACAAGCATGATAGTCTATAAATTATTAGCATATAAAAAAAGCCCCTGCTTTTAGAACAAGCGAGATTTTAAGGAGGGAGCAGGGGCATTGTCCAAATGACAGCATGATTATAGAACTTTTTGTTAGCGAGGTCAAGAGTAAACAAAAAAAAGAGAAGATTATGAAAAAGTGCCCCTGCCGCATCCGGGGAGGATGAAAACAGGGGCGGCGTTCAATCAACATTATGATTATAGACCTTTTTGTTAGCAAAGTCAAGGGCATTTGCAGAAATATTTTACCCCTCAAGACGAACTTTTTAGGTCGGAGCTTGCCCCCGCAATTCTTAGGCGCGGGCCTGCCCCGCACGAATTAGGCATGTAAATTGGTGCGGGGTCCTTTGGGCTGGGCTTTCGTCCTTCGAAGTAGCCGTGGGGTGAGAGTGCTTTGTCAACCGTCGTTTTTTTATATTTTGGTATTTTGAATTTCGATGGGTGGCAGCCTCAAGCGCAGCTTGGGGATGTCTTGCAACCGGAGAATGTATGCACCACCGATTTATGTTCATTCAATATAATCCTGATATCCTGACTCTTGGTATCCTCCAACCTGATCTCCTGATCATCTGATAACCTAATCAACAAATCTCTAATCCACTAATCCACTAATTCTCTAATCAACTAATCACTAATCATTGCCAACTGCCAGCCAGTTATCAACAAGGATTTCAAGGTCGGCTTCATCGACTGTGCCGGAGAAGTCAAGGTCTGTACCCTGACAATAATCATTGCTTAAATCGCAGTTTTCATCCCGCCAGTATTCAGTGAAAAACACAAAATCTTCTATCGTGATGCCCTCCGGACAGACAAAATCGCCTGCCGGGATTTGCCAGGCCAGCCTCGGATAATTCGTTCCCTCACAGATGTTCCAGATATCCTCGGTGCCGTTTAGCCGTCGCCGGCCCGGCGACGTAATCCCTTATCCGTGCCCCGTACCAAGCCTGTCCTCGGTTCCGACCGGCAGCGGGGACCTTAATCTCTAATCCACCAATTCTCTAATCAACTAATCAATTCTTGGGCCTGCCAGTTAGTTAGCCACCCACTCCACTTTGTCCACCCAGCCGCAGTCGCTGTCTCTATAACCGCATTCCCTGCATTGGGTTCGCTAACCACCGTCCACTGCACAGAGCAAGCTTCATCATCGGTGACGGTCGCGTCCCGTCCAGATTCTTTGTCCTGACACCGTCGACCAGCCAGGTCACTACATCTGCGCCGGCATTGACAATTGGTGGCTGGTTCTCAGCACTGAATGTGAAAATGGGGCACAGCATAAACGGCTCAGTGGTGCTGATGCTGGAGTCATATAGGTCAAGTGCCCAATAGTAAGTCGTGTCAGGGGCCAGTGTAATGGATACTGACTCAACTGCCTGGCGGTCGACAACCTTGGGGTTGGCCCCGATGTCTGGATTAGTGCCGAAGTAGACATCACAAGTTACAATACCTCCTGGTTGATTTGGCTCGGGTAACGTCCATTGAAGCTGGTTAACGCTGACAGCTACGCTCGAACCGTCGGCCGGATTCGGATTAAGCATGTGGATAGCCTTCAACGTGGTTTTGCCTTCATTCGTAACGTCATTAACGTCATAATCCAACTGCAGCGTGCCTTGGCCGTCATAGGCGGTAATCCAGCCGTTGTCAATGTATCCCTGGACGATCGAGAGGTCATTGCCGTCTGTTATCAGCGTACCGGCTGTGACGTTCATTGTGCCAACAGAACCTTCTTCTTGTCTCATAGTAAGGTTCCCGGTGGTAATAATTCCACCATCCAGATTCACATGACCTGTAGCTGTAGCCTTAGTTGCAATCTTGAAGTGCTTGAAGTGATTCACAACTACAGTGCCACCGGTCATATTGAGGGTGGCCGAACCGCTGTGCCCCACAGTGAATGTGCCGCCAACATTTATGGTGCCACTATTCATATTAAGTGTCCCGTTGCTGCCCTCGTCCCGGCCCAATACAAACCACATGGTTATCGTAAGGGTTCCACCATCAACTGTCAGGGCGCCGGTGTTACTACCAGATCCAACAACTGGGTTGTGAGCCACGCCTTCGTACGCGACAGTTGGACCGGGCAGTAGATTGAGTCTGAGCAGGTCGGCAGAGGTGGGGACTGTACCGGTGGACCAGTTTTCTGGCGTGCTCCAGAGGTGGTCTGGGCCGGCATCGGTCCAGTTCACAGCTTGAACATTACCCACCAGTCCCAGCACCAGAACAAAAGAAACCAGACAAATCATTTTTCTAAACATACTAAACATAATAAATCTCCTTAAAAAAAAGTTAACATAAACCTGCCTTGGCCACACACTAAAGCAACCGACAATGAATTTCACTGTCGCTACACCATATCTGACCAGGATAATTGTGTACGGCTTTCCACTACCTCCTTCCTTCCAAAAACCCAATATTAGCCGTTAATTGAAATGTAAATTGTTTGTAACCGTTCACGGGTATTTTGACAATATCGGGCAACGCACCCAATGTTGAAATACCCAAATTTCCTTTTATTGTACATACAACCGTTGTAGTGCCGGCATCAATATCGCCATCAACACAGCAATGATAGCAATAACCACTAAAAGTTCTATTAGTTTAAACCCTCTTGACTTTTCCATAATAATTACCTCACAGTTCTGAAAAAGGCGCAATAAAAAAGGGCACCGCTAAATCATGTTCATTCAAGGTCTACCAAAACCCATCCGCAACACGCAAGCGATGCCCGTAAGCCTTACGGCAAACGAGCACCGACTTTTCTGCGTTTACGGATTTAAAAACTTGGTAGTTTTGAATGAAACGCCAAAAGCTCAGTACTTATACACTATTTAATTGTCAATTTAGTTCTCTGCGAAGTCCCGCTCACAAAGAATCCATCTATAACCTAAGCCAAGTCTAACATCATTATCTTGATAATACAAGTTATTTTTTCCAAAAAAGAGAAAATTTTTTACCGCTCACAGAAGCCATAAATTGCTCACCGGATTTTTCATTTTTTATCCTCCTGCTCCCCATATTTGGGCGATAGGATTACCGCCTTTTTTTACGAACAACTTAAACAGAAATAAAGAGGATGATTTACAAGTGATGTTTTTCTCTAAAAAAGCACTATATCAAATCTAAATAAATTTGTCAATCATGATTTCGCTTGATTTTTAATGATAAATGTGGTATAATACCCGCATGTTAGCCAGCAGGCTAACATAAACCGCCAGTAGGCGATAGATATAGCGGAGAACCGCACGTTTTCGTATCAGCAGATACACGCCAAAAAAGCCTTTAGTCTGATGTCTTTAGTCTGATGTCTGTAGTCTGATTTTTGTAAGCTGCAGCGCATCAAGGACTTAGAGCCAGCCAGCCCAGATTCGTGATTCGTCAATAGTAAATAGTCAATATACAAAAAGAAAGAAGGGATCGCCCTGATAACCGGATACCCTGATAATCACTGCCTGATAACCCGTTACCCCGATAACCGGTACGATTTACGCTTAACGCAACCGATACGAGCTGCGCATCCGTTTGACGAAATTCCCCTCTACATTTGTCGAGAATCCTCTACAAATCAGCTCTTTTTATGCAAAACAAACCCAATTTCCAAGACACCCAAATGAATGTAAATCTATATAATACAACGGAATATGAAAATATTGCCAATTGGACACTTGGTGAAAACAAACCCAATTCAAACCCAATCAAACCCAATCTCCGAAAAGCCAAAATAAACGTAAACTCACTTTTAACAAAGGATTACAGAAAAAAAGATGATTTCGTAGTCCGAATAAACAAACCCAATTTCGTTAAAGGCTCAAAATGAACGTAAACGCTTTTTTACAAAAGGATTATGAAAATGAACCACCCTCAGGCCCAAAAAAACAAACCCAATTCAAACCCAATTTTAAAAAGAAAGCCAATTTTAGAAAGAATGAATGTAAACTTTTGTGCTGCAGGGTATTATGAGAGTAAACCCACATTCGCAGTCCGCAAAGGCAGGCCAAATAATCCAAATGTCGAGATCTCCACTGCCTGGAGTTGTGGGGCGAGAAAACGAAATACCTGCCCAATAATTTGGGGGCATTCATGCGATACGATATACGCAATACGCTATACGAAATCAGAAGTTGTTATTGAGGTATTCCGGCTTGCCGTCATCACTGTCGTAGCCTGTCGATTCTTTGGTCTCGGCGTCAATTCTGATTCGCTTGATGCTCTCAGCCTTTTTCGTATTGCTGTCAACGGTAACCAGGATTGCATTTATTTTCACATCGCCGGTCGCTATGTCAAACGGAAACGGCATCTGTGTTCTAAACGACTTTAAGACGTTCTCGACGCCTCGGCCGAGTACCGAATCGTGCGGACCGGTCATACCGATGTCGGTGATATATGCGGTGCCTTTGGGCAGGATTCTTTCATCTGCGGTTACAACGTGGGTGTGAGTGCCGAAACATAAGCTGACCCTGCCGTCAAGATGATAGCCCATAGCTATCTTTTCACTTGTAGCCTCGGCGTGGAAGTCAACGATTATAATGTCGGCCTTCTGTTCGAGCTGCGGCAGGATTCTATCAATAGCGTTATAGGGGCAGTTGGCGGGCTTCATAAAAAGACGGCCTATCAAAGCGACGACCGCCACGACCGGGCCTTTACCGGTTTTATAAACTGCAAAAACCCTGCCGGCTGCACGTTCGGAAAAATTTGCAGGCCGAACAATATTTTCGGACGTTTCCAGGGTTTTGATTATATCTCTTTTGCGGTAAGTATGGTCACCTAACGTAATCAGATTTACGCCGTACCGAATTAGCTTGTTGTAGATTTGCGGTGTCAGGCCGGAGCCGCCGGCGGCATTTTCAGCGTTGGCTATTACGCAGTCAATATCTAATTCTTTAACCAGTGGCTTTAGCTTATCAGCAATAATACGTCTGCCGGGCCGACCCACTATGTCGCCAATACAAAGAATGTTCAATTTCATAATGTGTCATTCGTATAGTTACTTCCTGTTGTCGGTTTTATAAATCCGACCCAGCAACGCTGGGTTCTTATCCATACCCGCCGATGACGGGTCGAATATCGAAATCCAAATAAGACGGTTAATTTGTGAGTGGTTAATTTGTGAGTGGTTAATTGGTGAGTAATTAATGGGTGGGCTGAATATTCGCTACTCACTACGCACCTCTCACTACTCACCTCTCACTACTCACCTCTCACTACTCATCTCTCACTACTCATCTCTCACTACTCACCTCTCACTACTCACCTCTCACTACTCACCTCTCACTACTCATCTCTCACTACTCACCTCTCACTACTCACCTCTCACTACTCACCTCTCACTACTCACCTCTCACTACTCACCACACTCGCGTTTCCGATTTCGTGCTTGTAGACTTATATATGTCTTTGACCAATTCGATTCCCACATTCCAGATATTCAAGTCCCTGTATGTTTTTATTTTCTTGCCCATTTTTACTCTCCTTTCACGACATACGACATACCACATACGATATACGATTTCTATTTCGCATATTCGACGCAGCGGACCTCACGCAGCAGCGTTACCTGGATTTCGCCGGGATAAGTCATCTCATCTTCGACCTTTTTGGCAATGTCACGTGCAATTTTCATAGCCGCCTCGTCGTCCACCTGCTCGGCGCTGACAATGACGCGAATTTCCCTGCCGGCCTGGATTGCGTATGCGTTTTCAACTCCCTTAAAGCTGCCGGCGATCTCCTCGAGTTTTTCGAGCCGCTTGATATATCTTTCGAGCGTTTCTCTTCTGGCACCAGGACGGGAAGCGCTGATTGCGTCAGCGGCGGAAACCAGCGGAGTATAAGGATTATCCGCCGGGATGTCGCCGTGGTGTCCCGCGACGGCATTGAGCACCACGGTCGATTCGTTGAAGCGCTTGAGATAATTTGCGCCTATAGTGGGATGGTTGCCCTCAACATCATGATCTATGGCCTTGCCGATGTCGTGTAACAGTCCTGCCCGTCTTGCTATCGAGCCGTTCAGCCCAAGCTCATCGGCCATAACCTGTGATAGAAACGCAACTTCAACACTGTGGCGAAGAACATTTTGGCCATAACTTGTTCTATAGCTCAAAGCACCTATCAAGCTAAGCACCTTGTTGCTCAAACCTCTGACGTTGGTCTCGACGGCGGCATCTTTGCCGATCTGCAGGAGTTTATGGTTGACGTCTTTTTTGGTCTGTGCAACAAGCTCCTCGATTCGGGATGGGTGGATCCTTCCGTCCTGTATCAGCCTTTCCATAGAAAGACGGGCGACCTCTCTCCTAACCGGGCTGAAACCGCTGACTACAATCATTCCGGGGGTGTCATCGACTATGACATCTACGCCGGTAGCTTTTTCAAAGGCCCGAATATTGCGTCCCTCTCTGCCGATAATTCGGCCTTTCATATCGTCATTCGGAATCTCGACGGTTGAAACAGTTACTTCGCAGGTATGCTCTGCAGCGTAGCGCTGAATGGCGGAACTGATTACCTCCCGGCTTTTTTCGTTGGCAGTTTCGGTGGATTCCTCGACCTTGCGTTGAATCAAAGCTGACATCTCGTGCTCGCACTCATCTTCGAGGCGCTTCAAGAGCAGCTCCTTGGCTTCTTCAATGTGCATTGCGGTGATTTTAAGCAGTTGATTCTTCTGCTGTGCCATCAGAACCGAAAGCTGTTTTTCTTTTAGATTAATATTTTTCAGTCTTCTATCAATCTCTTGCTGCTGCTGTTTCAACGATTTTTCGCGCTGCTGGAGCAGTTCCGTCTGGCGGTCAAGTGAATCCTCGCGTTTGGTTAATCTCATTTCAGTTTCGTGCTGCTCAGCACGGATTTTATTAGCCTCAGATGTGAATTGCTCTTTCTTCTTAATGGCCTCTGCAGCCGCATCAATCTGAGCGGACTTAATGATGTTCTCCGCTTCTCTTTTGGCACCTTCAATCTGCCGCTGCAGGTCCTGCTCGAATGTCTTGGACTTTGCTTTGGAAATCATCTGGACGACAATGGCAACCAGACCAACCCCGAGAAAAAACGCAATAACTGTGGCCATGATATCCGGCAACTGAATATTCATCATTATGGCATCCATAATTCCTACCTTTCACTCGCAGTTTTCATAGATTTAAAAAATATCGCTCAAGGGGTAAATTGCGGGATTACCGGCAGGAAAGCCCCAAAGAAATGGCTGTGAGTTACGAAATCCTTTTCGCCAGAGCGTAGAATCAGCTACGTAGTGCCAAAATCTCCTGTAACTGTAGTATTTTCGGCATTAGAAGATATATTTTTTTCTTGTAATGGGCTGATTTTATACTCAATACCAACACTCCCTCATCGGTAAGCGAACGCTTTTTCAAGCAGATTTCGTTTCACGCTAAATTCACTTTTCAGCGCCTCATCAAAAGCTGAAAATCAAACTTTAGTCCCCGGTTTTACAACAGGCGCTAAAAGTGTCTTTGCAACTTAACTACCGTTAGAGAAAAGATTTACATACTTTTCCCTTTTATATGCCCCTTTGCAAAGTAAGAAAAAAACATCAAGAAGAAACGGGACACCCCACAATCTCGTTCGTCATCAGTTGCTTACTGTATATTATGTTAAGGCATTTTCGGAGATTGGTCAAGAAAAAAAACTCGCGAATTAGCTAATTTATGACTGGACCAGCCGGAGGGCGGATATTCACTTACGTTTCGACATTCAGCCTTTCGGATTTTTTGCGAAAATTTCTATAAGTTCTTGTTAGGCAGATATTTACAACAATTATACAAAGAAAAGCACTTTTTGCAACCACAGATTACACAGACCTACTTGAAAAGTAGGCAAGGATCATTCAGACGAAACCACAGATACCCGCCCATTCGACTTCTCTCAGGGCAGGTTCTGCGCGGGCACAAGTTTCGCAGATTAAACGGATTCAGCCAGCCAGGTGCTCCAGAGAGGTTCTTTTCTCAAAGCAAGCTTTTTCATAGAAGCCTGTCTTCGCCCACCGGGCAGGTTGGCACTGCCTACTTATGATTAAGTTGGCTGGCTGGTCTTTTGAGGCAAAGACAGAAGACAGAAGACCCCCGGCAGAGAACCAGAGAAGCCTGCACAGGGGGTAAACTCCAGGACGGAAGACAGAAGATGGTGTTAGTTAATTGGTTAATTTGTGATTAGTTAATTGGAAAAAAGAAGACAGAGGACGGACGACAGAGGACGAGCGACGAAATTGCGTTTTTTGACCTTGACGGATTAGAAAATATCGGCTATTCTTTGGCCGTAGCGAGGCGAGATTGACAACATGGGAAATTCTTTCTTTTTGACGGAAATTGCGGTTTTGGGTAGTGTTGAGCACAGATTTCAGTGCTTAGCGCAGAATTTGTTAGTTTGACGGTAATCGCATAGGTGTGTATAATAATGGTTTGTGAGATACTGAAAAAAAGAACTTATCGAGATTTAAAGGGAAATGTTATATTAAGAAAAAAAATATTAGGAAATTTTAACCTGTGCAAGTTAAGACAGAAAAAATAGTCCTTACTGATGGGAATATACGTAATAACTATATAAGAATTAGCCAGCTTAATGATCTAATACCTGAAGAAATTGGTACTACCTCATGATATTGGTAAAGACTTATTACGTTTATAACTATCAACGGTTGATTCCAGCACGCTGTTACGCTGCTCGGACCAGTCCCGACGCTGAAGGTCGCTGACATGAACCGGATACAAA
>Ga0209979_1001217_pt1 | contig 29127 bp, 25 predicted proteins | sample AnhtaG_FD_183114 | JGI IMG/M metagenome (GOLD analysis project Ga0209979, IMG submission 183114) | Deep subsurface microbial communities from Anholt, Denmark to uncover new lineages of life (NeLLi) - Anholt_01485 metaG (SPAdes) (version 2) | ecosystem: Environmental > Aquatic > Marine > Oceanic... | reverse complement strand
TGGTAGATATAAGGAGCAAGGCACGGCGACTTCACTTCGAGCGCGGCATCGACCTGATCATCGTGGATTATCTGCAACTGATACAAGGCGACGGTAGGAATGAGACTCGAGTCCAGGAGATCAGTAAAATAACTCGTGCATTAAAAACTTTAGCGCGGGAACTGAATGTGCCTATCTTAGCCCTATCGCAACTCAGTCGGGCTGTAGAAGCTCGTCCTTCCCATATACCTCAGCTTTCTGACCTACGCGAAAGCGGCAGTATTGAGCAGGACGCTGACGTGGTTATTTTCATTCACCGAGAAGATATGAATTATTCTCCCGAAGACTGGAGCAAGGTGCATGATATTGAAAAGGAACCTTATCCTCGCGGCATCGCGGATATCATCATAGCCAAACACCGCAATGGTCCTTTAGGACAACTTAAGCTACGCTTCCTAGGCAGGATTGCCAAATTCGCTAATTTAGAGGCTGAGCTGATTTCGGCCTCTTAAGGGTAGAAAGATGTCTGAACGGCAATTATCCAGCTCTCAAGTGAAAACAGAGTTTATCTCCTTGCCTGACTCTTTCTTTACCCAGGTGATGCCTAAAATGCAAGACCTGGCTGAACTTAAAGTAGTATTGTTTGTGGCTTATCTTATCCTGCGAAAGCAAGAGCGTCCTCACCCCGATATTGTCGGCGTTACTTATAAAGAACTGAAGTCTGAAATCTGTCGGCTGTCAGCCGGGTTAGATGAAGAGACACTTCGCCAGGCTTTGAACTCGGCGGTAGAGCACGGTGCTCTATTACTCTCGACCTTAAACGTAAATGGAGTACTCGAAGACGTTTGCTCTCTGACCGCCCCGATGTATCGGGGCCCTCGGCCGCCGGCTGTCAACATCTTTGCTATCTACGAGCAGAATATCGGCATGATAACCCCCATGATTGCTGAAGAACTTAAGGAAGCCGAGAAGCTTTATCCACCCCAGTGGATTGAAGAAGCCTTTAAGATAGCAGCTACACTGAACAAACACAATTGGAGATATATCGCTCGCATCCTTGAAAGATGGGCTAGCGAAGGTAAGGACAGTGGAGAGTATAAGAGAGACATTAAAAAGGATGACCCAGACAAATATATCAAGGGCAAATACGGACACCTCGTCCAAAGATAACTCTCCCTCGACGGGAGAGGATTGGGGTGAAGGTGAAGTTTGTCCTATTTGCAAAGGGGCAGGCTTTGTGCATCCTGCTCTAGATTCAGGGAAAGTTGATTTCAGCCAGGTGGTACCCTGTCGATGCAGTAAAGAGGAACTGAGAAAGAATAAAACGGAATATCTTGAGAAATACAGCAATCTGGGTTCCATGTCGCAGCTTACCTTCGATAATTTGTCTCCTAAAGGAAAAACTACCCGTCATTCTGAGCGAAGCGGAGAATCTCAGGAGCACTTTGCTCAGGTTTACCAGGCTGCCAAAGTCTTTGCTGATAGTCCCCAGGGTTGGCTGGTATTTTCAGGTCCCAGCGGCTCCGGTAAAACACACCTGGCTTGTGCTATCGCCAACCACCGTCTCAGCTCAGGGGAGCCTGTATTTTACATCGGTACTGCCGACCTCCTGGACCACCTCCGCTCCGCCTTCAGCCCCACAAGCGACACCACTTATGACGAGCTGTTTGAGCAAGTAAAGAATGTGCCTCTATTAGTGCTTGATGACCTTACTCTGGGGAGCGCTACTGCCTGGGCTAAAGAGAAGCTAGAGCAACTCCTTCAGCATCGCTTCAATACCAGACTGGCCACGGTAATCACCACCGATGTACCGCTGGAAAGAATGGATGAACGCTTACACGGCCACCTTACTAATAATGAATCCTGCCAGGTATGGACGATTGAGCAGAAACCGCGCTTAGAATCCCGAAGTGGCTTAGAGTTAGAGCTATTACGAAATATGACCTTTGATAATTTTGACCACAAGCGGCTGGACCTTACTCCAGAACTGCGGGAAAATTTGAGTATAGCTTTCAATCAAGCAGTGGAATTCGCTCGCTCGCCGGAAGGCTGGTTGATATTCCATGGTCTCAATGGGTGTGGGAAGACCCACCTAGCGGCAGCTATCGCTAATTATCGGCTGGCGCAAGGGAAGCCAGTCTTATTTGTGGTTGTCCCCGACCTTCTGGACCATTTACGCTCCACATTCAGTCCGGATAGCAGAATATCCTATGACGAATTTTCTGAGAAGCTTAAAGAGGTTCCATTGCTGATACTCGATGACTTCGGGGAGCAATCGACCACCCCCTGGGCCCAAGAGAAGCTGTATCAATTGATAAACTACCGCTATAACGCCCGGTTGCCCATGGTGGTCACCACATGTCTCTCTTTAGACGAAATTGAAACACGGATCAGCTCACGAATGGTGGACCCCAGGATAAGCTGGGTATTCAACATCAGGGCTCCCGATTATCGTGGCAATGTAGGGCCTGTAAGGCGAGCTAAACGCTACTGACTTGAGCTTTTCCACGGAATTACACGAAACAACGCGTGGTGTGTCGTTGCGAGGCTGACGAAGTCAGTCGAAGCAATCCCGTTGGGAAGAATGTGGACAGGGACAAGCCCCACACCTACAAATAAATGGGGAGGCCGGAGAAAAATAGAGTTGACACTATTTCCCAGAAACGGAGAAAGAGTCGAGATTTCTGGAAACTTCTTCTGGCTCTGGCTGGCATTGACGGCAGGGGCATTGTGCTTTCTTGCCGTGGGTTTGCGCTTACCGCCATCATCCGCACTGCCCGAAGTGCCAACATGGTGTCCATGATAGTCTTCTTCATGTTCATGTTCATGTTCATGTTCCTGGGGACTATCTTCTTTCCGACCGAGGTTATGCCCGACTCTTTGAGGGCTGTTTCCAACGCACTGCCTTCAATGCCGCCTTCCGCGGGATTATGATAATGGGCGCCGGTATCAGGGATGTGTGGCATGACCTTCTCATCGTCGGCGGCTGGTTCGTTGGTAGCCTGGTGATAGCAGTGCGCCTGTTCCGCTGGGAATAGTAGCCTTACTTTCGGAACCGCCCACGCAGAGAGACAGTCAAACCTTGCGCTAGTATGTTGACGAAGGTTAGAATTACAGGATATAATATCGTATCGCAATATCGGTAGGTGTTATCATGATAGAGCGGGAGTTCTTTCTTGGATTCATAAAAATTCACATTCTATATCACGCTTCTAAAGAACCAATCTTTGGCGTCGGAATAGTTGAGGAACTGAGTCGTCATGGTTACTACCTTAGCCCGGGTACCCTCTACCCAACTTTGCATCGTTTGGTAAAAGAAGGCTATCTCAAACAGGACTCAAAGTTAGTGGGAGGAAAAGTGCGAAAGTACTACACCATAACTGACAGCGGTTTAGAGGTGCTTAAGCAAGCAAGGGGTAAAATCAGTGAACTTGTAGATGAGGTGCTAGACGAGGGCGAATAATAGCTTGATTTATCCCTGAGACGTTCAGAGGAAGGAGAAGATGAATCGCAACAGGAAGAGTGGCATTTTCAGGGGCATTACGAGAAATTTATTCCTATTGGGCCTAGTTAGTCTGTTCACCGATCTCAGCAGTCAGATGGTCTTTCCATTGATTCCTTTATACCTGGTTAGCGTCTTGGGTGCTGGAGCCTCTGTAGTGGGTATTTGCGAGGGCGCTGCAGAAACAACTGCTTCACTTATAAAAGTATTCTCTGGGTATTGGTCTGACAGAGTAAAAAGGAGAAAGCCCTTTGTTCTTATCGGTTATTCTTTTTCGGCAATAACAAAACCATTATTTGCCCTGGCTAAAGTCTGGCCTCTTGTTCTTGCCATAAGAGTGCTAGAAAGAATCGGGAAAGGTGTAAGAAGTGCTCCCAGAGATGCTATGGTGGCTGAATCTGTTGACCAAAGTGTTAGGGGAAAAGCCTACGGATTTCACAGGGCTATGGATGGGCTTGGTTCAGTTTTAGGAGCACTGCTGGCATTTATCCTGTTATCGGTCACAAATTCAAATTATACGCAGATTTTTCTCCTTGCAGGCATCCCGGGAATAGCAGCAGTATTATTCGTCTTGTTTGTTAAGGAACCGAAGGTCACAGAAAAACAACGGATTAAAGAAACGTCTATGAGAGTGAGTTTCAAAGCATTACCTACTAATTTAAGGCTATTGATTGTTGCGGCTTCGGTCTTCTACCTGGGCCATTTTGGATATGCCTTCCTTCTACTGCGAGCTAAGGACATAGGGTTGGCCGACCAGACAGCAATTCTTCTATACGTGTTGTTCTATGCTGTCTATGTCATTGCCGCAATACCGGCAGGGATGCTATCAGATAGAATTGGCAGAAAGCCAGTTTTAATTGCAAGTTACCTGATTTTTGCCATTGTCTCTTTGGGTCTGATATACACTTCGAGCCTCTACAGTGTCTTACCGTTTTTTGCACTCTATGGCGTATCCTTTGCCATGTTTGACAGTGTTCAAAGGGCGTATGTAGTTGATTTCGCGCCAGAGCATTTAAAGGCTACAACTTTAGGTACGTTTCATACCGCCATAGGCTTGGTGGCTTTGCCCGGCGGCTATATTGCTGGTATGCTATGGGATAAGATAAGCCCTGAGGCAACATTTGTCTACGGCCTTGCACTAGCAATAATCTCTTCATTATTACTACTATTGGTAAAGCCTAAGCGTGAGCCCACCAGGTAGCAAGGAACCCATTGCTCCAAATGCAATGGAATGGATTCCTGTTTTCTGAGTTTAACAACAGTCTCTTCTACCCGTGAAAACTAGCCGGGCACCCAGATCTTCCGCGCAGTGATGACATCCACATAACCAGGCAGCATCAGCCAATCGACGGAATTTGTATAGAAGATGAATCCCCGGCAAGCTGCCAGATAGCGATAGTTGGTCTTAATTACACCTCCCTCAGCCATTATGACCAGCGGGCGACTCTCTCTTTCCCTGGCGATTATCGCTATAAATACTTCGGTGGCAACCTCAACGATAGCGCCAGGAGCTGGCGGCCTTTCGGCGAAAGCTAGTTTCTGTGAAGCAATATTCGAACGACAACTTGAGAGTTGAAGGAAGGCAAATTCCAGGGACGCCATGCCAATTAGATCTAGTACAAATCAGGTATTATGCCCCCAGAATAGCCAACCGTTCGCTGTAACAAAGTAGCCCCACCTAGTAAAGTCCTGGGGAATTAGATAACAGAAAAAATGAATTGTCTCCAGCAAACAGCATAGTGTATGATTGCAGCAGCAGTTTCTTTTTTAAGACGCTGGTTGTCGGCCGGGTTTGTAATATTTTAAGGGGGATGGTTAATGTGTAACAGAAACAGCCTGTCCAGAGCCAACAAAGGGTTTTTGCTTATTGTGACAGCCATCCTTGTAGTGGTCTTACTCCTGGGCACTGCGGGAAATTTAGAAAGCCACGCAGGTGAAACCGAAGAGCTGTATTTCTGTATACTCCATACCAACGATATGCAGTCCGCGCTCATACCCCATTCGCCGGCAGTAGACTACCACCCCGAAAAAGAAGACCCTACCATAGGAGGGTTCGCTCGTCTGGCTACTGCCGTGGGCGAAATCCGAGAGAACAAAATGCCGGAAGGTGAGCCGGTCCTTCTTTTTGACGCCGGTGATTTCCTGGGAGGCTCTGCCTTCGCTTGGCTGGCCCTCAGTGGTTACGCCGCAGAGCTTACCATAATGCAGAAAATGGGATATGACGCCGTAGCCATCGGCAACCATGAGTACGATTACGGCCCCGACGTCCTGGCGCAATACCTTTTACAGGCCGGATACCCCGAAGCCCACCAGAAAACACTGGTACTGGCCTCCAACACGGAGGCGCCACCAGACCATCCGCTGGCTGCCCGGGGTCTCTACAGGAACACCGGCATGTTTGAGCTGGAAAACGGCCTGAAAGTAGGAGCCTTCGGCCTGATAGGTAAAGATGCCATCCTGGTAACGGGTGATAGCGGGGACATGCAGTTCCTGGACCAGCACGAGGCAGCCCGCCAGGCGGTAGATGAGCTGAAAGAAGGGGGTGCCGATGTCATCGTGGGCATAACTCACTCCGGTGTGGATGAGGACCGGGAACTGGCACGAGAGGTCCCGTGTATCGACGTAATCGTAGGCGGCCACAGTGAGACCGCCCTATATGAGCCGGTCTTACAGGGCGCTACCATCATTGTCCAGGCTGGTTCCCTGGGAAGGTATCTGGGGCAACTGGAACTGGCGTACTACCCCAACACCGGCAAGGTACGGGTGCGCAACGAAGAAAACAACCGCCCCTTTCTTATTCCCATTGACAGCAGCTTTGCCTGCCATCCGGAAATCGATGTCCTGATCCAAGAATATACCCTCATCTTGAATGCGTACATCGATGAAATGACCGACGGCAAATTCGACGGTGTCATGAGTACGGTAGCCAGGTCCGACTTTATCCTGTCCAACCATCTACCCTTGAGTGAAACTCCGCTCGGCAACTTCGTTACCGACGCCATGCGGATGGTTGCCCAGGAGGTTATCGGCAAGAGGGTCGACGTAGCAAGTCAGGCTAATGGCTGCATCCGGAAAAGCATCTTTCCCGGCACCACGGAACACTCTGGAGGAAACGTTTCCTTTTACGAGATTGTTGAAGCTACAGGCATGGGGCACGGAGGCGACGGCTACCCAGGTTGTCCCATCGTATCTGTCTATCTTACCGGAGAAGAAGTGCGCCGTGTGCTGGAAATAACTATATTGTTGCAGGAATTTAGGGGAGATTCTTATTTTCTACAGTTCTCCGGCCTGCGGTACAGCTACAACCCCGCCAATGCAGTGCTCTTGACCGTGCCTTTTGTAAACCTGCCTATTCCCACGACCCGTGCGGTTACCGGTGCCGAGCTTTATACAGGGGGCGGGATTCAATCTGCAAACAGTGAAGAGTACATCCCCTTAAAGCGTGGAGACGAACAGTTGTACCACCTGGTCACCGACGCCTACCTCCTGCTGTTCCTTCCCCTGGTAACAGACATGCTACCTCAGTTGGAGGTAGTCCCTAAAAACGCCGATGGAGAGCCGGTGCCGCTGGACAGAATAGACGAACTGATAATACGTCATGCCGACGGAAGGGAGCTCAAAGTATGGGAAGCAGTGGTGATTTACGCAGCCCAGCTATCAGGAAAGGGTGGGATATCGCAGATCCCCGATTATTATGCAGGTGTTGCCGGGCGCATCACCAAAGTGTGGACCTTCCCCCTGGTAGGGTGGCTTCTCTTAATACTGGCAGTTATCGTGGCTGGCATAATATACCTGGTCTTCCGCAGGAGAAAGCTCAGGGTTTCTGGGTCCACCATACCGATTAAGCCTACTACAAATTAGGTATTATTATCCCGGAATGTCACTTTTGGTGAGCGGAAAGTTGACAGCACCATATCAGCCGTCTAAAGTGTAAGTCAGTGAGTTGTGCCACGTTCACTCACGGTGCTCTCTGTGTCTATGGAACCAGGATACGTTGCGCTATACCGCTCCGGCGAACTGGAGCGTCGTGCCCAGGCACTTGAAGCTCGATTAGCCTCCTGCGATATCTGCCCCCGGGAGTGCCGGGTCGACAGGTTACAAGACGAACCGGGCTATTGCCATTCCGGGCGTCTCCCCATAGTCTCGGCGGTCTGCGCTCATCACGGTGAGGAGCCGGCTATTTCAGGAACCAGAGGGTCGGGGACGATTTTCTTGGGCAATTGCAATATGAGATGCGTTTATTGCCAGAACCACCAGATAAGCCAGAACTGGAAAAAGCAAAAATCCAAGGAGATGGACTGCCGCGCCCTGGCTGAAAAGATGCTCTACCTTCAGGATGAACTGGGCTGCCACAATATCAATTTCGTTTCGCCATCCCATTTTGTTCCCCAGCTCCTTCGGGCGGTTGTAGAAGTGGTGCCCATGGGGCTGCGGGTGCCGCTGGTTTACAACAGCAGTGGCTATGATTCAGTCGCTTCTCTCAAAGAGCTTGACGGTGTCATAAGTATCTACCTGCCCGATTTAAGATATGCCTCCGACCGGTGGGCTAAGAAGTTCTCGCATGCCCCGGATTATGTGGCACGGGCCCGTCAGGCTATTAAAGAGATGTACCGGCAGGTTGGAGACCTGGTGATGGATGAATCCGGCCTGGCTCAAAAAGGATTGATAGTGCGCCATCTTATTCTGCCCAACGGTCTGGCCGGCAGCGAGGAATCGCTGACCTGGCTTGTTCGGGAGCTTTCCCCTAGGGTGACGGTAAGCATAATGTCTCAGTACATGCCCGGGCACCGGGCGCCGCGAATACCGATGCTTTCGCGGAAGATCACCGTTGCTGAGCATGAAGCAGTCCTCCAGCTGCTAACTGACCTGGGAATAGAAAACGGCTGGGTGCAGGAAATGGGAGCAGCCGAAGAGTATCTCCCCGATTTTGAACGAGAAGGCCACCCCTTCTCCCTGGGGATTTCCAGGGACCCATACCAATCAGGCCTGCCACCAAGCAGGTATTATGCTCCCAGTAGAGGTAATACACTCCCGTAACTATATTCTTCCTTGAAATTTTCTTACCGGAGTAGTAATGTTACCATTAACTCAGGAAATACGAGGAGGTTAGCATGGGCTACAATGAAAAGGTGCTAAACAAAATTGCTATTATGGAACAGCGAGCAAAGGAAAGAAAGGCTTTGTGGCACACCATTTCGGACTCTTTTGGAAAAGAAGGACCAGAAGGCGTCGCAAATGAATTGGCAGTAGAAATGGATGAATTTCGAGAGAAATCTGATGTCTTACTTGCCAGACTTAACGACATGCTGTAAGGGGGTGGATAATATGTTTCATCTTATAAGACTTAAAATTCGCGATTTCCGAGGATTTGCTGATGCACAGGAGCTGAATTTTAACCAGCCTGTCGTACTCCTCTGCGGTGAGAATCACCGCGGTAAGAGCAGCACGCTCAATGCTGTAGAATGGTGTCTCTTTGGAGAGAACTGTGTTGGCAAAAAGACAGGCATCCGTGAGCGTATCGGCTGGGAAATCTCTAACCGTTATGTATCAGGAGAAGGCGTACTCGTTGAAGTCGAATTCAAAGGCCCGGAGGGTAATTATGTTATAACACGTGAGTTAAGCGGGATTGGAAGACGAGCTTCAGAGATAATAACAGTCAAGTTGCCAGACGGGGTTGAGCTACACGGTGATGATGCAGAGCGCCAAATTTACACTTTATTTCATTCATCATTTCAAAACTTCATGACTACAGTCTACCAGCATCAAGAGGCTATTCGGGCTATTCTGACACAGGAGCCGCGGGATCGAAATGATGCCATCGACAGGCTTCTGGGCCTATCTGAATATAGGGAACTTGTGCGAGGAATTACTGACGCAAAGATTGGAAATATATACAGGGCTATGAAGAGTGAGTTCGATGGTTTCAGACAACGTGCAGAACAAAGTATCCGCATATACGACAAAGAGGCGCGGGAGAAAAAAGAGAAGGCTATTGCAGAGGGTATGGGAGAAGAAGACATAACCGAGGAGGAAGCTTTACACCGTGCGAAGGACATCGGCGAGGCAGTTATATCTCTTGCCAAAGAGTTAGGGATAAACGATTTGCAGATAACCATGCCCCAGAGTTTTGTGGGAGTTGCGCAGTTTCGAGACGAGGCAAAGGACAAGATTGATACCGTCTGGCTCCACTCGCCGGACATGGTTAAGCAGACAACCTTAGAAAAAAAACAGCGAGAATTAGCAAGTCTCGTAGGAAGATACCAAGATGTAAAAAAAGCTGGGACTGAAGCACAAACAGAAAGGGATAAATTCATTCAACAGCACGGTGACGAGACTACTCTAGTTGAAGCTGATAAGGCTCAACAAAAAGAGATTACAAGAATCGAGGAAGAGATATATAAGTCAAATGCGAGGGCAAGTCTGGTCAGAGAGGCTATACAATACTTAAAAGAGGTAGCCTCAGATATTGAGAGAAGGCGTTGTCCGCTATGTGGCACTCAGGCACCTCAGTTGCTAAATCAACTAGAGAGCGAGTGGGAAGAGAAGATAGAGGTAGCGGTAAGAGCCTTAGAAGTCCAGAGGAAGGAACAGAAGGTTAAGCTTAAGCAACTTAAGTCTTTTAAAGACCAGCTTGAGGAACTAGAAAAGGCATTGGTAACGGCTCGCTCTAGCTTCGAGGAATGTATAACTAAAGTCGCTGTTGCTTTGCAACGTGAAATTGGTGAGCATGATGACCCCCTCGCCCTTCTAAATACACAGCTTCATGACATAGCCTCAGAGCTAGAGTCGGAACAAAAGGCTATAGAAAAGAAGGGAGAGAAGAGAATTGCTATCTTTGACCAATTAGCTAAATTGAGAACAATAGACGAGATTTTGAGTCTGGAACGGAAGAAAGAAATTGTTGAACGCATATGGAGCACGAAGGAATACAAAGAATTAGATAAGTTGAGAGACCAGGCATCTCAGTTTATGGAAGATGTGCAGGCCATCAAAGGTTCCTTAGCTATTGCTTCAAGAGAGGAGGCCGAAGCTAAGATAAGTGCTGCTGGAACAAGCCTAGATAAACATTTCTGCCGCATAGCCAACCATCCAACTATAGGGGGACTTGTGATGGAAGTAACCGAGGATCCTCGAACTGGACTCAATTTCTATAACATAAAGAGCAGGGATGGCTTGGATCCAACACCTATCCTCAGCCAGGGAGACCTCAACTGTCTAGCGCTCTCCCTCTTTTTCGGCTTAGCAGAGGCAGCAGAGGAGACACAGCCCTTCGCGTTTCTGATGCTGGATGATCCGTCACAGAGTCTTGGGCCGGAAATGGAGCAACGGTTCGTAAGTGTGCTTGAAGATATAGCCGAGCGGAGGCAACTCATCATCTCCACACCATACGTAGGATTCAAAAATCTCTTGATGGCCAGCATTACTAAAAACAAAGACGTGTATGATTTTCTTGACTGGACGGAAAAGAATGGGCCACAGATTGCTAGGAATGCGTAGCCCATGAAGGTAGACACATTCCAACATCTACAACAGATTCGTGCCAAATTCGGCCCGGGGATCTTTGGCAAGATTGCGCAGAAGCTACTAGCTCTCGCCCTCTATGAAGCTGGTTTCTTTGACATAGTTGAACGTGAAGTGCAAGGCGCTGACATCGATGCGACAAATATAATGGGGAAGAAGTTTACCTTAGAAGTGAAGACAACGGATGGCGAGAGCATTCCTATATCTAGAGAAAACATAGAGGCTCTAAAAGATCGCACAAAGGATGGCTATCTCCCTGTGATAGCTGCACTTCGGATACAGATGTTTGAGGACTGGATATTTGCTAATATACCGCTAGGTGATCTCAGACCAGGCTCTCTTCCACTTAGCCGATTGCGTGCATACCGCATTAAGGATATTGAGACCTTTGTTTGCTCAGCATTCGAAGTAGTGGTGAATCAACATTTCAGCAGCGTGCTCGCAGGGGGTGAGTATTATCTGAGCCAAGTTTTAGCACAGAAACGGAACGAACGTAAATAGCTTTCTTTACACCAATGCCCCTAGTGTAATGACCTATTTCTTACTCACAAGGTATGTACTTAAGTACGAATTCCAGGGACAGCATGCCAATCAGGCCTACTACAAATCAGGTATTATTCCCCCAGAATACCGACAACAAGACTGACAAATGTGCGATTGTTCTTCTGTTCTAAGAAAAGTATAATCTGTTAGCAGAGTTGTAGGGAATGATTGTGCAATATGGAGACTCAAGATATATATATTCCCCCGATTCACCTTGAATGGAGTGCATGGGTGACTTGGAATGAGTTGATGGAAGACGCTCGTTCTGGTGGAATTCACATACCCAATAGAAAGTCAGGTGTCTACGAAGCAAGATTAAAGCACAACTTAGAGCGATTGACAATAGGTAAGGCTTCAGACTTACGCATGAGGATCAGACAAGGGTTGATCAAAGGTAAGACACAGCACTCGGCAGGCAAACGTATCCGTGCCAATGAAGACATTAATAAAATCGAAATAAGATGGGCTGCGACTGATAGGCCTAGCGCTGTTGAAGAAGAATTACACAAGCAATACCTTACACGTTTCGGTAAATGGCCAAAATATACCGACCACACATAAGTGTCTCTCAAACGTTAATGTTATCATTTACGAAAGAGGAGGAACAATGGGTAAACCGGATAGCCAACAGAGAAGCCTAGCGGGAGAGTATTATGTAGCATCGATACTTTCTCGTTTAGGATATGATATTGGTATTACCGTAGGTAAGGCTAAGGTCTTTGACATGGTAGCCTTGGGACCGTCCGGTAAGTCGATTAATCTACAAGTCAAGTCCATGTATGGTTATTATGATTGGCTAGTTGCTCATGAATTCGACGCCAGCACAAACTCCGTTGTAGCGCTAGTTCGCCTTGAAAAAGATACCATACAAAAGCTTGAACTATATTTTTTACCCGGAGCAAAGGCAAACAAGTTGATAACCCATAAATATCCGAGTCATTCTCCTCGTATCAGTCGTGCAGATGTTCAGAGAGAGTTCAAGGATCATGACTTTGGACTCATTGAGCGGCTATTGAGGAAGTAAAACGCGATCTGAGAATTCAAGGGACACCATACCAATCAGGCCTGCTACCAAGCAGGTATTATTTCCCCGGAATACCGCCATAGTGGAATTGAAATCACTTTAGGGGCTTGGTGCAGAGCGAGGACGGAGGGCTGGTGAATACCCACAGATTCCGTTGACATAGATATTCAGGCTCTACAGCGCCATGACCGCCTGCTTGGTGAATCCTATAGTTTTTCCAAGATTTTATGGTACTCATCCATACTGACACCCATATCACGCAGTATCTTGCGTAGTAATGGGCGCACGATGACCTGCGCACCGTGATCCGGGATGACAATTATTTGCCCTTCAGAGGTCTTGAAAGTATTGTGACTCCCCTGGCGACGCTGCCACTCAAAACCACAACTTTACGCTACCTTTCTTAATTCTTTGTAAGTAACCAGGCGGAGTTTGGTCAAGCCGATACCTCAACGCTCCAGGTGCTGACGAAATCGGGAAGCGGCTCTTCAGGCGAGACCGTCTTGAGGTATACCGATATGGCTTCATGAACATTAGATTCGAGGGATGGCAAATCTGGTGCCTGGGTATAGCAGCCCGGAAGCTCAACGACTTCGCCAACTAGCCATTTGCTTTCGGGGTCCCTTTCCACCACTACGGTATATGAATTCTTCATTTTATTAAACGCTAGTTTAGTAAGTTTTCTCCTTATTAAACAAAATGCCTGTTTTGTTTAATAATAGCACCGGCGGGGATAGTTAGCAAGCCTTTGTACTCGTTCATATGATTAGTGACACTTTTTTGTCATTGCGAGGAGCTATAGCGACGAAGCAATCTCTAAGCGAGGTTCCTCAGTCCAACTATAGCAGGCTCCAGCTTCGCAATGAGATTGCCACGCCCCGACAAGTCGGGGCTCGCAATGACACGGAAGGTTATTACCCAACGTTACAAACATATAAAGTGTCACCCATCTGTCTGAACTAGATCAGCCTTTACAGTTCCTCGGAAAATGCCTTCTGCGAATTCCAGCGGACACCGTACCGATCACGCTTACTACAAATCAGGTATCGTGTCCCCAGAATACCACAAGGGTAGAAGGGATAGCGGAGACTGCGATACATGGGCAACACTCGTGGTATGTTTAGTGGTAATCACCTACCGTGAGGAGTTACCGGGATGAGAAAGCTAGCCAGCATACAAACTTGACAAAGAATACGCTATAATGTTAGCGTAATATCAGTGGTTCTAGTTTAGGTTATTGCGTACTACCGGGACTTATCGCAAACTTACTGTAATGTATGTCCTCTAGATTTCTTCGGGTATTGGATGGCCGGAACTCCTACCAACTAATAGAAGAAAAGAGAGCATCCAATTAGTTTTCAGGACAAGTCGATCCAATGTTCCGATTGTGGGGCTATCTTCACTTTCAGTGCTGAGCAGCAGGAGTTTTTCCAATCTAAGGACTATACAAACGACCCCAAGCGCTGTCCCTCGTGCCGTGAAGCCAGGAAGTCAGAGCGATATAGAAGTCGTGGTAACAGCTACGGTCTCCCACGCCAAATGTTTCCGGCAACATGCGCCCAGTGTGGCAAAGATAGCGAAGTGCCATTTGAGCCCCGATAAGGTAGGCCGGTGTATTGTAGCGAATGCTATAGCAAGGTCAGAACTGGTAGATAGCTAGTTCGAAGCTGAGGAGATATATAGACGGGGAATCCCGCCCTATATATCTCCCAGACTAGACCAATGAGCACCCTTATACGCATAGTTTTGAGCTTAACCTGGTCACACAGTGATGTGGAGTTAGGCCGACTTTAAGTGTTTTTGAAAGGAGGAATTAAATTGAAAGTACTTTTAGTTTATCCACAGTATCCAGATACTTTCTGGAGCTTTAAACATGCTTTGAAATTCATCCAAAAGAAGGCATTAAATACCCCTTTAGGAATACTGACTGTTGCCGCCATGCTACCAACCGATTGGGAAAAGAAAGCTGTGGACATGAATACAACTAGATTGAACGACAAAGACATTGAATGGGCTGACTACGTTTTTGTTAGTGCCATGATTGTCCAGCAGAGGTCAACGCGTGAAGTTGTCGACCGATGTAAGAAACTTGACAGGAGAGTGGTTGGCGGCGGTCCGCTGTTCACGATGGCATATAAAGAGTTGGGGTTCGAGGATGTAGATCATATTATTCTAAACGAAGCGGAAATTACCCTGCCTCTTTTCCTGGAGGACTTGAAGAAGGGATGCGCCAAGCATATTTACCAGACTGACCGGAAGGCAGATGTAACTGAAACCCCTGCCCCCTTATTTCCGCTTCTTGATCTGGGAAAATACTCGATGGTCACGGTCCAATATTCACGGGGCTGCCCTTTTGACTGTGAGTTTTGCGGCATCACTGTACTGGATGGACATAAACCCCGGACCAAAACCAGTGACCAAATCCTGGCCGAGCTAGAGGCAATCTACGATTTGGGCTATAGAAGTCGGGTGTTTATTGTTGATGACAATTTCATCGGTAACAGGAGGAAGCTCAAAGAAGACGTCCTGCCGGCCGTAATCCAGTGGATGAAAGAGCGGCAGTATCCGTTTAACTTTGTCACCGAAGCCTCGATAGACCTAGCTGATGACGAAGAACTAATGCAACTCATGTCTGATGCCGGATTCAACAATGTGTTTGTTGGTATTGAAAGCCCGAATGAAGAAAGTCTAAACGAATGCAAAAAATTCGCTAATAAGAATCGCGACCTGGTGGCTTCGGTTAGGAAACTCCAAAACCATGGTTTTCAGGTAATGGGAGGCTTTATTGTCGGTTTTGACAGTGACCCAATCTCCATCTTCCAGAGCCAAATTGACTTGATTCAACAGAGCGGCATTGTCACAGCTATGGTAGGTATGTTGGTGGCCCCTCCCGGAACGAAGCTATGGCATCGCCTGAAAAAAGAAAACCGCCTTTTCGCCGCCGGCACTGGTGATAATACGGACGGGACTACCAATTTCATCCCCGAAATGGACTTTACTGCTCTCGTTAACGGTTACAAGCGAATCCTGCAAGCAATCTACTCGCCTAAACAATACTATGAACGGATTCATACGTTCCTCAAGGAATTCAGGCCCAATAAAAGGGTAGCCTACAGTGGCGAGTTGGGGACTGGGCAACTAAAAGCATTGATTAAAGCCACATTTATGTTAGGTATTAGAGATAAAGCCGGATGGTACTATTGGAAGCTGATCTTCTCGTCCCTCCTGAAATATCCTCGGTTTGTTGGGTTGGCTATAGCCCTGGCTGTTCAGGGATTTCACCTTCGCAAGGTCTATGAGAAAGTGAGAGAAATCCAGGTTGATGATGCGCTGCTAGCCAGACAACAGAAGCTACTGAATGGAGAGCTGATTTAACTTCCTATCATAATTTCCGACCGGTACTATGGGGTTAAAACCATAATGTGGTGATTAACACGCCGGTGATCTAGCCAGCAAATCGCTAAACGACTTCAGAATTCCAGGGACGCCCTGCCAATTAGTCCTGTCACAAATCGGGTATTATGTCCCCGAATACTGAGCACATAAAGGATATCCTAAGCCTGCCGTTTGAGAATATAGAGTGCGACATCACCGACGTTGGTACCAGTCTCTCCGGTAATAACCAGGCATCTGCCGATTGATTTCAGTAATGTGTGACTGTCGTACCGCTTCAGATATGACTCGGTATCGAGTTTCAACTCGTTAGCGGTCTGCCATGATGTGCTATCCGCGATTGCACCTGCTACATCAGGTAGATAGTCGGAGCCATCGCTGCCCAGACTTGCTACCACCCACTGCCCCTTAAAGTCCTTTAACTCACGCATTGACACTCCAACGAAGTGCTGATTACGGCCACCTGTGCCGTGTTCCTCTGGCAGGACTGGTGTCGTTTCGCCGCCAAGGAGGAGTACGTCATCCCTGCCGTATTTACCTTCAATAATCTCGCTGGCTCTTTGCCTGGCAACCGTGGCGGTTTCTCCCTTTTGCGCTGTTGTTATAATACGCGGCGCAAACCCAAGCCCGCCCGCTTTTTGCCGCATCGCTTCCAGCGCTAAACGACCATCGGCAATAATGTAGTTATGGCAGTTGTCGAGTCGTTTCGGGGTCTCGGGCATTTTGCCGGCAGCGCCACTGCGGAGATGTGCAATAACATTCGAAGGGATTTTATCTGTGAGATGGTATTTCTCAAGCACAACCAGGGCATCAGCGAATGTTGTCTGGTCGGGGTATGTCGGCCCGGAGGCAATCGCTGAAAGGTCATTACCGATAACATCGGAGATAATCAAAGTGATGACCTGCGCAGGAGCAAAGTGCTGTCCCAGCTTGCCACCCTTCACCTGTGAAAGGTGTTTACGTATCAAATTGATTTCCTTTATTTCAGCACCGGATGCCAGTAGTAACTCCGTTAGCAGTTGTTTGTCGGCAAGGCTGATTCCTTCTATCGGAGCAGGTAGGAGAGCAGAGCCACCGCCGGAAAGCAGGCAAATTACTATATCGCCAGTTCCCACCTGATACCTGTCCTTGAGTGCTAATATGTCCGCCGTCGCGTGCACACCACGGGCATCCGGGATGGGGTGACCGGCGGTAACTATCCTGATTTTCCGGGTTCTGTAAGTACCGCCCTTGCATATCACCACACCATCCATAATCCTGGATTCCGGCAGCAGGTTTTCCAGGGTTTCCGCCATTGCAACACTTGCTTTCCCTCCACCGACCACAAAGACACGGCCCCTTATGTGATGGGCCTGCCCTGTGATTGAAAGAGTCTGGCTGTTCGTGTCGTAATTGACCACGGTGGGTAAAACGGCTGCTGGCAAAGTCGCCCTGATGCCAGCCTCACAAATATCGAGGGCGAAGCGTCGAAGTGGCGTAAAACCGAGCTCGTCACGATTCTTGATAACCATCGGAGGTACTGTAGCAGATTGCCCGCTCGGAATTCCAGAGACATCGTACCAGTCAGCCTTCTACAAATCAGGTGTTATGCCCCCAGAATAGCACCTGATACGATTAATGGTGAAGACTACAATATCACCGGTTTCAGGGTAACCTCTATGCTCTGATAGTAAATGCCGGTAAGCCCCTCAAACCCAGAGTCTGTACCTACCAGCAACCAGAGTTCGCCATCGGGGCTGGCGGTGACTGTATGCTTATGTCTGTGCTGTCGCACCAGGGAAACATAGGGCGAATTTTCCGTATCAAATTCACCGGCAGAAAGGCCATTGGCGATGTGCCCGGTTAGCGATGCCGCTTCCCCGCCCCCACTGTTGCCCGGTCCCTTGTCCACATTCATGAGGTAATAATCGGTAGCAGAATCAAGGTATACCTCAGGTTCCACCGGGGCGGCACCTGCTTTAAGGAACACAGACTCGCCGGGAGCGCCACCGATGCCTGCGGCCCCGCTGGGTGCGTTTGAAGCAAAGACCATGGTGTATGTTATGCGGTACTTCTGACCAGGCACTATGCCATCATCGGTTCCTAAGCGACGCTTGAGGAACATGAAGAGGTCATCCGGGAGGTTCATTCCCTGCAAGTAGTAGCCGGTGCATTCGCTTTCAAGTTCAGATGGCAGTGGTCTTATCCCTGCCTCAAGCTGCATCATATCCTCCATCTCTGGAGCATATTCAGCGAAGCCGGCTTCCCAGCCCTGCGCACCGTGACAAAAATCGAATTCAAGTTGAATCGGAGAGGATGTTGCTGCAAGGACCGCGTAGATAACCAAGCCAACTGCTAGCACCAGCACCAGCGCCACCGCAATAAGTAATTTCCTTCTCATTTTTATTGCCTCCCGTGTTACTGTAATGCAAAAAGTGGTAAAAAGTTGCATTATTCCAAATACCAGGGATACCATACCAATCAGGCTAATACAAATCAGGTATTATGTCCTCAGGATACCCTAATTGGGAGGGTACAAGATCCTTCGCCTACGTTTGTTTTATGGTCGGAAGGAATCCGATCCTCGAGGCCGGGGCGCTTTTCTAAGATTTTTACAATCCGACTGGATGGGACCCTATTGAAAATAACGTAAGCCAATTCATCCGCCGTTACAGGGAGAAGCCGAGTTTTTGAAAACTGGGGCGATTGCTTTATACTATTTGAGGTTAATATCGCGATGATTGTATAAGCGGTGCAGAATGGTTACCTTGGGCGACAGGGATTTAGAACTGCTGGAATTTCACAAAATAAGGGGTATACTGGCCGGCTTTACTTCGTTTTCCGCCAGTCGGCAGCTTGCCCTCGACCTCAGACCTCTCTTGGATGAGGAAGAGGTCTGCCTGCGGCTCAGGGAGTCGGCTGAGGCGCGCCACCTGCTTTCACTCAGCCCAGACTTTCATATCGGCGACGTTGTTGATATACGGGAAGTGGTGAGGATGGCAGCACGGGGCAAAGTCCTGGAGCCTACGTCTCTGCTGGAAATTGAAAGGACGCTGGGTGCTGGCCGGCGGTTAAAAAGCCACCTGATGAACCTGGCGGGCGCACTCCCGTTGCTCAGTGGTCTGGCCAGGGATATTATGGCATTGGAGCAGCTTCAAAAGGATATCGGTGGCTGCTTGACTCCGACGGGCGACCTGCTGGATACCGCCTCCTCCAGGCTGGCGTCGGTGAGACGTAGAATGCGAGAGGTACGCCAGGAATTGCTCACTCACCTGCAAGCCATAATCAGGTCACCCAGAAGACAGAAAATAATCCAGGACCCCATTATTACCGAGCGCGGCGGTCGGTATGTAATTCCAGTCAGGGAGGAATGTCGCCGACAGATAAAGGGCATTGTCCACGACGTCTCCAATACGGAGGCTACTGTGTTTATTGAGCCGTTGGCGACTATAGACGTGCAGAATGAACTGCGCGAGTTGACTATGGATGAGAGGCATGAAGTAGAAAGAATCCTGAGAACGCTCAGTTCCGAAGTCGGAGCATACGAACGCGAAATTTCGCGTAACATTGAGCTGATTGCCGAAATTGACCTGGCGCTGGCTAAGGCAAGATATGCCAGGGAGGCAAAAGCGACTGAGCCCCTTATGGTTGCCGCTGGCAGAAACCCTGCAGCAAAGGCGAATAAACCGGTTGGGGTGCTCAGGCTGGTCGAAGCCAGGCATCCGCTGCTGGGAAGTAAAGCGGTGCCGCTATCGGTAGAGATTGGCCGGGATTTCTCCATTCTAGTCATTACTGGACCCAATACAGGTGGTAAGACGGTCGCTCTCAAGACCATAGGACTTCTCAGCCTGATGGCGCAGGCCGGCCTGCCTATTCCGGCTCTGGCAGAAAGCCGCATTCCCCTTTTTGACGGCGTATATGCCGACATCGGTGATGAGCAGAGCATCGAGCAAACCCTTTCTACTTTTAGTTGGCACATAGGTAACATTGTGCGTATCAACAACAGCGCCACAGAAAAGAGCCTGGTGCTTCTGGATGAACTGGGCACCAACACCGACCCGGGCGAAGGCTCGGCTCTCGCCCGGGCTATCCTGCTCCATTTCTTATCACAGGGAACGATGGCCGTGGCCACTACTCACTACACTGAATTGAAGGCGCTGGCTCACACTACCGACGGCATGCAAAACGCTGCTCTTAACGTTGACCCCGTTACGATGGCGCCCACCTATCACCTGACGGTGGGCATCCCGGGTGGCAGCAATGCCCTGGCTACAGCATCCCGCCTGGGACTGTCCGCCGGGATTGTCACCCGTGCCCGACACATGCTTTCCGAGGGCAGTCAGGAGCTCGGGGATTTGCTTGTCCATCTGGCAACCGAGCAGAAAAGTATTGAGTCGCTTCGCCATAGCCTGGAGAAGGAATTGAATGAAGCACAACAGAAGAACGCTGAACTGGGAAACAGGCTCCGCCAGTTAGAAGCAGCGAGGCAAATAATCATCAAGGATGTCCGCGACCAGGTCGTTCGAGAGGCCGCTGGACTACAGAGGGAACTCCGGGAAGCGGCAGCAGAATTGCGCAAGGAGAAATCTAGAAAAGGAATCGAGCAGGCGAAAAAGGCGCTAACAGAGGTACAGGAGCAGTTGAATACTGAGGCGTGGCAGGCAAGAGCGGCGGTAGAGATGGATGAACAGGAAGGGGAAACAGGCGCTATCACCGTTGGTGATACTGTCTGGCTAAAAGAGGTTGGTGTGCCAGCGACGGTACTTGCAATCTCTGAGGAACGAGGACTCGTCGAAGTCCGTGCCCGGAAAGTGAAGATGACTCTCAATCTGGACAGCGTGGAGAAGAGGATACCATCAACCGGTGCGGTGAAGACCGGAGGTGCTGTGATAACGAAAAGGTTGAGCAAGCCCAGTATTCCCCTGGAGCTTGACCTGCGGGGGAAGAGGGCAGAAGAGGTCGAGCTGGCGCTGGATGGCTACCTTAATGAAGCATCTCTTTACGGCTTGAGTCAGGTCCGCATCATTCACGGTATTGGTACGGGCACCGTGCGCCAGATTGTTAGAGAAGTTCTCGCCTCTCATCCGCTGGTCACGTCTTTCCGAGCCGGCGAAAAGGGTGAGGGCGGCGATGGTGTTACCATGGTCAGCGTGTAATCGGAGAATTTCACTTGCTCGTGTGATTGCTACTATGTTCATATCACAGAGATTCCGTCTGGGTAGGTCGAAGATGCTCGGCTTCCTGGACGGGCTGGCTTTGACTGAGGGCAAAGCGACATCGTTATACTTCCCGCAGGGGATGCCACCAGCCAGGGTGGAAAACCTGCTGGGAAAGGTGTTTGCCGGAACTGCCATGCCGCCGGGCATAGCTGAGGTTATTGCTGGCTCGGGGATGGGGGTGGTGCTTTTCTCGGGTCTGCAGCGAACGTACCTGGTGTTGCCTCCATTCCCAATCGCAGAAGAATATATCACTGACGGCTATGATGTTGAGTTGTTGCGTACCCTTCTCAGTCACGACTTCCTTATCGCTCTGGTCCTGGTCCGCTTAGGAGCATACAGCCTTGGTATCTGCCGGGGCACAAAGCTCATAGATAGCAAGACGGGAACGGGGCTGGTGCACGCCCGCCACAAAAAGGGTGGCTCCTCGCAGGCGCGGTTTGCGCGACACCGGGAAAAGCAGATAGAGTCCTTTCTGGACCGGGTTTGTGGTCACGTCCGAGAACATGTCGAGCCCCATGCACGGTCACTCGACTTTCTGGTCTATGGCGGAGCCAGAACTACAATACTCTCGCTGCGTAAACGGTGCCCATTCCTGGGCCAATTTGAGGACCGCATACTGCGGATGCTGCTGGATATACCTGAGCCACGCAAGGCGGTACTGGAAAAGGCCGTCGGCACTCTCTGGTCCACCGATATTATCGAATGGCGCGGGGAAGACCTTTAACCACAAATTCCCGGGGCACCATACCGGTATAGGCCGACTATAAGTCAGATATTATGTGCTCAGAATACCACTACCATTTAACTTTTACTTGCAACGGATTGTAGAGTATGCTTAAATTGGAAGGTGAACGGATTACAGGACAAAAGGTAAAGGGAGGTATCAATAACAATGACAGAAAAAGTGTTACAAGCATCAAAAGCTCCGCCGACTCCACCCGCGTATCCCGTCACTTTGACAATCGATTACCCGGACAGAGCTCTTAATCGGTTAACCACGTTCTTCAGAATCTTCACATTAATTCCAATCGCTATTATTCTGGCCCTGGTAAATACTGGAAACTTTGAATGGGTTGGAGCGAGTGGTTGGTCCTGGGAACACTCTGCGGGAGGCATCTTGTTTCTGGCACCCTTACTCATGATCCTTTTCCGGCAAAAGTACCCCAGGTGGTGGTTTGATTGGAATATAGCATTGACTAAGTTCAGCACACGTGTTGGCACTTATATTGGTTTGCTTACAGATGTATACCCGTCAACTGACGAAGAGCAGGCGGTTCACATTGAGATCCCATATCCAGACGTCCCGAAAGACCTGAGCCGTGGGTTACCACTAGTGAAGTGGTTTCTAGCTATCCCACACTACATCATCCTGTTTTTCCTGGGGATTGCAGCCATCGTCTGCGTGGTGATAGCCTGGTTTGCCATCTTGTTTACTGGTCGCTATCCTAGAGGTTTATTTGACTTCGTAGTTGGTGTATACCGATGGTCGCTGAGAGTAGCTGCCTACGCTTTTTTGTTGACAACGGACCGCTATCCTCTCTTCAGTCTGACCTAGATGTACCTGGCCATATTAGCCAAAATTCCCGGGGCACCATACCAATTAGGCCTGCTGCAAATCAGGTATTATGTCTGCAGCATACCTAAACCTGAGCAGAACGAGTAGTTCTTTCTCCAGATTGCTTCGTCGCCCCGATTCACCTGGATTCATCAGGCCTCCTCGCAGTGACACGAAGAAGAAGGCTCCCCCAGTATGACAGGGAGTGAACTACCGTCATTCATGCGATTCGGACTGCATCTTTGCCCGGGCTCTTGCCGGCAGGCCTATAGCGATTATGAAGGTGCTCCGTGGATGATGTCGTTGGAGCGAAGTGTTAAGGTAATAGCGGGGTGAGAGTAACCGAGCTTGTGCCCTTATCTCTACGGGTGAAATTGCGGTGTTTGTAGGTACCGGGGTTTGACTCGACCTGTTTTACCCCTGGCGTCAGCTTCTAGGTCGAGAAGTGCTCTTTTTCTGGGGAGTCCTCCACCATAACCTGTCAAATTGCCATTTGCGCCGATGACCCGATGGCAAGGCACAATGATGGAGATGGGATTGCTGCCAACGGCGCCGCCCACTGCCCGAGCGGCATTAGCTCGTACCAGGGAACGTGCCAGTTCGCTGTAGGATACAGTCTCTCCATAGGGGATATTTTGTAATAGCTGCCATACCTGGCGCTGAAAAAGTGTACCGCGCAGGTCAAGGGGCACAGTAAAGCGGGAGAGTCTTCCCGCGAAGTAATCATCCAGTTCAGAAGCTGCCCAGCTGTTGTATTCGGCCTCTCCCTGTCTTATTTTAATACCATCGCGTTGTAGTCGTGCGATTTCGGTCTGCACATCCTCTTCTGTCTCAATACTGACGATGCCCTGTTTTGAACTAAGGATGACATAGGCGCCCAGGGGACTTTTGTAGCGGGTCAAAAAGAAGGTTTCGGGCTCGACAGAATGCCCATCTGGCTTACAGACTTTACACGCGCGGTAGCCATGAGCTCTGGCCTCTTCTCGTGACTGGAAGTAGACCAGATTCTCCGGCTTCGCATGTTTACCGGCGGGACAATCGGGTCGGCAATAGATTCTGGTAGTGCGACACCCCTCAACGCCATTAACATTATGTAATTCAACAGTCATCTGCGTACCTCCGAATAATATTGGGGAAACCACTTTTAGAAACGGCCTCAAGAGTCCTGAACCTCTGTAGCGCAGCATTTCGTATGCTGCTTCTTTTCGGTAGGGAGCAAATCCCCGCCCTACGAAACTCGAACAAATTATTTGGCGTTTCTCATTTTTTCCAACGCGTCCCCTAAAATGCCTATCGCCTTGTCCACCTCTTTTTCGGTGGTGATAAGAGGAGGCATAAATCGAAGGGCATTGGGCTTCACTTTGTTAACCAGTAAGCCCCTACCGAGGCAGGCCAGTACCAACGTCTCAGCGATTTCCTGGTTGAATTCCAGAGCTATGAGGAGCCCCCGCCCCCTCACCTCAGTGATATAATCAAACTTCTGTTTCAGGCTTTCCAGCCTGGTCATGAAATAATTCCCTACCCGGTTAACCTTTCCCGGTATGTCGTTATCAAGGATATATCTCAGGGTGGCATAGGCGGCGGCACAAACCAGCGGGTTGCCACCGAAGGTGGAGCCATGATCACCCGGGGAAAAAACGGAGACATTTTCTCTGGCTAAGATAGTGCCAATGGGCACACCACTGCCTAGTCCCTTAGCCAGGGTCATTACATCCGGCTCAACCCCATACTGCTCATAGGCGAAGAGGGTTCCAGTCCGACCTATGCCCGTCTGGATTTCATCCAGCATGAAAAGGATTCTCCTTTCCCGACACCAGCTTTGCACCTTTTTGAGATAATCAGCATCGGGGACATTAACCCCGCCTTCTCCCTGGATGGGCTCCAGCATTACAGCACAGGTTTGCTCATTGGTCGCCCGCTTGATTACCTCGACGTTATCATATTCAACGTTGACAAAGCCGGTAGGCAGAGGTACGTAGGCCTCCTGAAATTTACGCTGCCCCGTTGCGGCGGTCATAGCTAGAGTGCGTCCATGAAAAGAATTATAAGTCGTGATGACCTCGTAGGCGCCATTGAGTTGAAGTTTTCCATATCTGCGGGCCAGTTTCACCGCCCCTTCATTAGCTTCGGCACCGCTGTTGCAAAAGAAAACTCTATCAAGGCAGCTATGCTCAATTAGAAGCTGCGCCAGCTCTACCTGCGGGATGGTATAGAACTGGTTAGAGGTCTGGATCAGGGTTTTAGCTTGCTTGGCCAGGGCCTCGACTACTACCGGCGGGCAATGTCCCAGGCTATTTACCGCCCAGCCACCAACGAAGTCGAGAAATTGTCTGCCCTGGTCATCCCAGACCCAAGCTCCTTGACCACGAACCAGTGTCACGGGGGTCCTGTTCACCGTTCTGAGGAATAGCTTCTGCTCTAATGCTTGCCAATTACTCTGCGGCAATTGTTGTACCCCTTGATTTAGTTTGCTGAGCCTGTCCGCCGATGTCATCAAGCAAGGCGTGGGAAATTCTGCCGTCTATGATGTGCACGACCTGCGTGGTAGTCAGGGCTCTAAGGCTGGCTTCTATTTTGGGAATCATACCCCCGGAAGCTATGCCGGAGGTAGCCATGTTCTTTGCCTCAGCCAGGTTGAGCCTGGGGATTACCTTCCCCGATCCATCGTGGATACCGTCAACATCGGTCAGGAATATGAGTTTCTCTGCGGTTAATGCCGCGGCAATTTCCCCGGCAGCAGTATCACCGTTAACATTGAGCAGCCTTTCCTGACCTTCAACCGAGCCGAAACTTATGGGCGCGATTACTGGCATATAGCCGGCATTCAGCAATAGCTTCAAAGGAGTCGGGTCAACGGCGACAATTTCTCCCACATAGCCCAGGTCAGGCCTCTTGACGCTGGCCCGGAGCAAGTTGCCATCGCAGCCGCTCAGGCCCACCGCCTTTCCTCCCAGAGCCTGGATAGCCACTACTAATTCCTTGTTAACCAGACCTCCCAGCGTCGCAGCCACCACCTTCAGGCTTGTGGCATCAGTGACTCTCAGCCCGCTTGCAAATCTAGTGGGGATGCCCAGTCGGGCAAGCCACTCGGAAGTCACTTTGCCGCCACCATGAACTACTACCAGGGACCTATCCTGTTTCTGAAGCTCCACCAGGTCTTCCAGGGTGGTGTCGTGGTTGCCCAGGGTGCTGCCGCCAATCTTGACTACTATGATACTCTTTTGCATTATGTGGTATATGCGCTATTAATAGTAACATATTCCTCGGAGAGGTCGCAGCCCCAGGCGGTGGCCTGACCATCTCCTAAATTCAGGCATAGCCTTATGAGCACATCATCGCTGTTGCTCAAAGCCGATATCATTTCCTGTTTACTGAAGGATGTGGGGCGACCCTGCTTCATGATACAGACGTCATTTAAATAGACGTCCAATTTGTCTTCGCTCACCGTTGCGCCGCTTCGCCCCAGGGCAGCAACGATACGTCCCCAGTTGGGGTCGTTGCCGTGAATGGCTGCTTTCACCAACGGTGAACTGGTGATGGTTCGGGCTGCCTGGCGAGCTCCAGCCTGGTCTGCCGCTCCTTGTACTGTGATTTCGATAAGTTTTGTAGCCCCCTCGCCATCCCGGGCTATGGACTTAGCCAGATGCGTGCAAACTGCATTTAATGCTTCTTGGAAAGCGTCGCCATTGTCAAAGCCAATAGGTTCGTTACCAGCCAAGCCATTGGCTAATAGGAATGCACAATCGCTGGGGCTGGTGTCTCCATCAATACTTATCATGTTGAAAGAACAGTCTATCGCCTTTTGTAATGCTGCTGGCAGGAACTCAGCACTCACCGCAGCGTCGCTGGTGATAAAACAAAGCATGGTAGCCATGTTGGGATGAATCATGCCTGCTCCTTTAGCCGCTCCACCAATAGTGAACTTAGCTCCTCCTGCATCTACCTGGACGGCTATTTCTTTCGGTCTGGTATCAGTGGTCATCATTGCCCGGCAAAAATCTTGACCTCCTCCCCTGGTTGGCTTTATCTCAAGAATTCCAGTCTTGATTTTGTCCATGGGCAGTGGCACACCAATCACGCCGGTACTGGCTACCAGAATGTGCTCCGGGCTTAAGCCTAGTCTGACTGCCGCCAGGTTCGCCATTTCCAGGGCGTCTGCCAGCCCTTGTCCGCCCGTGCAGGCATTGGCGCAGCCGGAATTTACCACTACTGCCTGTGCCTGCCCTTTTGCTATATGTCTTCGGGATAAAATAATTGGAGCTGATTTAATTTGGTTGGTAGTGAAAACGCCGGCAGCCGTGCAGAGCACTTCGGAGCAAAGAATAGCTAAATCAAGCTCATCTGTATTTTTTATTCCAGCGTGCACCGCCCCGGCCAGGAGTCCCGAAGCTAAACTGACACCGCCTGAAGGAATTAACTCAAACATGAAGCCTAAATATATCAGGAAATGGGGGCAGCGTCTATTCTCAGCGACTTCGCGACTACATTTGCTTGTGTCATTGCGAGCCTCGGCTTGTCGGAGCGTGGCAATCCCGGCAGCAGTGTGGGCGGGTGCAAGACTCGCCCCTACGACAGTAAACAGACAGATCAATAGTTATGTAGTGGCGAGGTTTATCCCCGCCTTGCGGGTGGGGGCGAGCCCCGCCTTCTTGTCATTGTGAGCCCTGCGCTATCGCTCAGGGTGACAAAGGAGACAGCCTTAAGTTGCTTTCGCCTACTATCTTGCTTAATTCTCTGGCTAATTCAGGGCAGTAATTGATTGTTGTCTCCGGCATCTCCAGGTTAGTTACTTCACCATCGCTGATAACAGCCAGAGAAACTCTGTCCTGTCCGGGATAACTCTTGAGGATATCCATAATTTTATGGAGGCATTCGATGTCTTTTTCTGCGTCGCCCGACTGATTGATATCTATCAAGACATGACGACGCTGGGGTTCCTTTAGTACCTCTTGCCTCACAGGAAGGAGCATCGCCTCTTGGCAGTTTAACTGCAGTTCCCCATCCCTGACCTTCACTAGGCCTTTGATGGTGAGGATGTTGCCCTCCTGCCATAGCCCCTGGGTGCTCTCGTAGAGCCTGGGCCAGGCGATGACCTCGATACTGGCATCCAGGTCTTCGATTGAAGCGACAACAAAGGGGTGGTTATCCCTGGTGTGGGCTTGGCGTACCGCGACCACCATGCCTGTGATTGTCACCGTTTCATCAACCATGTCCATATTGATTTCGCCGCAGGAAATAACGTCCGGTGAAGATGATTCCCTATCAAAGAAGTCAAGGGGTTGCGAGAAATAAACCCCTAACAGTTCTCTTTCCCACATAAGCTTTTGCTTGATGGATACCTCTTCCTCGGCTTGCTGGTAACCAGTACGGGGGGTGGGGGAACTTGGACCCAAAAAACCATCAAACATACTAACTTGTCCCGATTCTTTTGCTCTTTGTTTCGTTTGAGACAGGGAGATGATTTTATTCAGTGACTCGAGTAGCGTCTTACGGCTGCCCAGGGAATCAAAGGCACCAACTTTAATCAGGCTTTCTAATACTTTCTTACTGATGTTATGAAGGTCGGTTCGATAGCAGAAGTCTTCTATGGACTTAAAATCGCCCTCTGAGTTCCGGCCAGACAGGATATGCTCAACTGGGGAAAAGCCGACATTTTTAGTAGAAGCCAGTCCAAAACGGATGGCTGCCTCACCCTGTCCCTCTCCATTTACTGGAGAAGGAACCGAGGGATAGGTCTCTATGGCGAAGCTAGCATGGCTCTTACTAATGTCCGGTGGGAGCACTTTGATGCCCAACCTCCGGCATTCAGCAATCGCCGAACGGACTTTTTCCATGTTGTCTGAGTAAGTGTTGAGTAAGGCAACCATGTACTCAATGGGGTAATTTGCCTTAAGATAGGCGTTGCGGTAAGCAATGAGGGCATAGCTAACGCTGTGGGCTTTATTGAAAGCGTAACCAGCGAAAGGCTCGATTAGGGAAAACACTTCCTTAGCTAATTCCGGCAATATGCCATTTCTCTTGGCTCCGGCGACGAAATTACGCTCCTCTTTCTTCATCACCGCAGGTATCTTTTTGCCCATAGCTTTACGAAAGATGTCAGCCTGACCGAGGCTATAGCCGGCTAAAGCCTGGGCGATAAATATTACCTGCTCCTGATAAACGATAACTCCGTAGGTTTCTTTTAAAATCTCCTTCAGAATGGGATGGGGATAGTGAATAGGGGCAACACCCTGCTTGGCTTTGATAAAAGTGGGAATTTGTTCCATGGGGCCAGGGCGATAGAGCGCCACCATAGCTGAGATATCGCTGAAGTTAGTGGGCTTGAGTTCCTTGATATAGCGGCGCATGCCGGCGCTTTCCAGTTGGAAGATGCCTTTGGTTTCCCCCGAGGCAAGCAACTCAAAGGTCCTGG
>Ga0209979_1001216_pt1 | contig 29164 bp, 20 predicted proteins | sample AnhtaG_FD_183114 | JGI IMG/M metagenome (GOLD analysis project Ga0209979, IMG submission 183114) | Deep subsurface microbial communities from Anholt, Denmark to uncover new lineages of life (NeLLi) - Anholt_01485 metaG (SPAdes) (version 2) | ecosystem: Environmental > Aquatic > Marine > Oceanic... | reverse complement strand
TCCTGCACCTGTGTTTTTCGCTTGCATGTATTATGGAGAAATGATACAATTGTCTTGTTTTCGAAATGATCCAAAGGAGTAGTACATGTTTGATTTTGCTAATGAACTTGAAACCCATCTCCAAAAAGGATTTATATAAGAAACGGAACAGGGCCTTTTGCAAAATATGGAAGTGAAGTTTTTGAAGATTACTGGAGAAATTATTTAAGAAACGAAGACGCTGAAAGAATGGGAATCAAAAGGCCCTATACTAATTTAGAAGAGTATTTTAGGTGGAAAAAAGACAGGAAAAAAAGAAAAAAATGATTTATTCTGCCACAAAAAGAAGTTCTTGAGACTCACCATTATTACTCAACACATATTTATAGTTTTTTCTGTTCAATTCTATCACTTTCTCTTTATACTTTTTCAATAGACTCATCAAGTCAGCATCTGAAGGTATCCCGTCAGAACGATAAGATACCACTAATGTACTATTCGCAAACTTCTTGAAAAGTTTATCAAAGGCCTGATAAATCCTATTTTTATCGTTCCAAGTGGATTTCTCGTGTTTAATCCGACGGTGTTTACTTTTCCAATCAATTAATGTCTCCCATTCGTTATATTTAACAAGTCCTTCCAAGAAATGATAAAACTCAAAATAGTCAACTCCGACGCCCTTTGACGAAATATAGGGAGTATCAATATAAACTAGATCATATTTATCGCTGATATCAAAAGCATCGCTACAAAATGCTTTATTCTTTTGCCCATTGTCAAAAATACTTTCATTTGCTTGTTCGACAAATCTAACGAAGTGCACAGGAAAAGGAGTATCCCAAGTTATTTTATTCCCAAAACTTCTTTTAACTTTTGCTGTCCTTATATATAGATTCTTACGGTGGAAAAGATTATAAGGCCTCTTTATGATACAAGATTGAAACAAAGCGAAATATGCGATCGCCTTTTTATATATGTTCGTTATTAAAGTGTCTATGTTTGTGACAACCATATCCAGCCATTCATTTTCCTCATCAGTGAAATATATTCCTTTAAATGTGTCTTGAATAAAAGTTGGGTACTTTATTTTGGGATGTCGTTTCAAGATTTCTTCAACATCTTCTTGTGTTAATGTTTCTCTTGAATTTTCTATCAAGGCTAAACCAATGTAGTAATTAAACTTTAAATAGTCGTTATAAAAAACCTGTTTACCCCTAGTTTTAAATAGATAACTTACACAAGCAGTGCCTCCGAATGCATCCAGAACAGAATTAAAATTTAGATGTTTACAATTTTGCCAGATCCACTCTACCAACTTGAGTTTGCTTCCTTGAAATCTAGTAGATGGGAATTGAAAGGTTATAGGTGGATACTCTGGTTCAAAAGTAGGTAAGGTTAACTGACCGTATTGGGCCAAAGGTTCTTTGATTAGTAATTCTCCACCTTTCTTTAATTGTTGCTTTATGACACTCAAAGGGAGATATTCTTTTTTCAGCTTCTGAATCTCTAATATTGTTTCAAAGGTTCTGTTGGAGAAAAGCCGATAGCCAGAACTAGTCATCTTTTCAGGCTTGATCAATTTAAGGTTTAAATAATGATTAAGGGTACTCATAGGGAGTTTTGCCTTTTTCGACAACTGTCCAATTCCATATAATTTGTTGTTCATAGGCGTAGCTGGCGTAGCTCAAAAGCATAAAGTATTACTTTATACTTTATTTTATATGGATGCCTACCTTTGTCAAGTAAGAAATTCTTTTAGCTACAAGAGGTCTCTGGTGGCAGAAAATCTATAATTTAGAACGTCCCCACCAGGGACTAGGAAACTTAACTCCTTATGAAAAACTGAAATCTCTAGGCTATGTGACAGGTGAGGCAATATGCCTTTTTCCTCCTCTCATTTTAGATTCAGTTTGCTGTCTAGATCCATTTGTGATTAAGAAGAAAAGTGTGCAGGATCATCTTGACCATGACCTTCTATTAAAGATTAACTTAGGACCTTGTAAAAATTATCCAAATCCTTTATAATTCTACATTACAGAGATTCGCACTTTAAAAATAGATCTTACCTTTAGTGCCTGCCGTTAAACCAGCCTGAATTTTCTGAGAAAATAAAAAATTATTGGAGGTGAAAAAACAATGCAAGCAAAGGAAATAGCTAAAAGAAATGACCTGCTTCGTAGGAGTATTCCCTCCCGGTGTAAAGGCTGTCGTTTCACTTCGCCCAAATTCTGCTTACTCATAACTTCTTATTACACCGATGCCGTTCGCTGAAAACATTCCTATTTTTCAAGAAAGAAGCGGGGGAGCAGTGAGAGTCTTCGTAGATATCAAAAGGTTCCGGCCTTCAAAGTTTCGGGTTTTTTGAAAAGTCCGGAACAAGACTCTTGAGAAACTATTCAGGCTTGTTATCAACATTGTCCAGTCCGGGGAGGCAGGAAAAGTCCAGAAGCTATGGTTGACCAGTTCAGAGTTTGATGATATCATAATTCATTGAGGAGATAAAGAGAAGAATGTCAATAGATGTGGTAGGACTGGGAGCCCTGAATGTAGATCTAATCTATGAGGTAGATCTTGCCTCTCTGGGACTAGAAGCAGGTAGAGAAAGAGTGGGAAGTTTTGAGGAGTTCAAAGATATCTTAAGATCCCTCAAGAGAGAAGGAAAGCTCAGGATGAGAAGCGGGGGAGGATCAGCGGCAAATACAGTATATGCTCTGGGGAAGATGGGTATCTCCTCGGGACTGGTGGGAAAAGTGGGGCAGGATGAAGAGGGGGATTTTCTCCTCCGGGACCTTCAAGAAGCGGGGGTAGATACCAGTAGAGTAACTCGCAATAAGAGGAGCGGCCTGTGTATTGTTCTTCTGGGAAGGAAAAGAGACAGGAGCATTCTTATTCTTCCCGGTGCCAACGACAACCTCTCCTACCCTGAGATAGATCTAGATTATGTCAATAAGGCTGAGTTTCTGCATATGAGTTCCTTTTTGGGCGAGATACCTTTCCACATGCAGAAAGAAGTTACTGCTGAGAGGGGAGCTAAAATAAGCTTTGACCCGGGAGAGCCTCATGCCATTCGGGGTATAAAGGAGCTTGTTCCCATCTTCAAGCGCTGCTTTATTCTCTTCCCCTCAGCGAGGGAAATAGAAACCATCACCGGCAAAAATTATAAGGAGGGAGCCAGAGAACTACTGGAATATGGAATAAAGATTATCGCCTGCACCCTGGGAGAGAAGGGATCCTATATACTATCCAGAGATGTGGAGCTCCAAATACCTCCCTTCAAAACACAGGTGCTGGATACTACCGGAGCAGGAGATGTCTATGCAGCGGGTTTTCTGGCAGGACTCCTCAAGGGTCTTCCTCTCATCCGATGTGCGAGATTCGCAAGTAAGGCAGCTAGCTTAAGTGTTGCCGGCTACGGACGCTCATCATACCCTGATGCCGAGCTCCTGAGCTGGATCTTACAAAAGGAAAACTAAAGGTGTATGAAATCGGCTGGTTTTCTACAGGTAGGGACAAAGCGGCCCGGGATCTTTTAAAAGTAGTCTATGATAACATCAAAGAGGGGAAACTGGCTAATCTAAAAATATCCTTTATCTTCAGTAACCGGGGGGGAGGAGAAACTAAGGAAAGCGATCTCTTCTTTGAGCTAGCCAGGAATTTAGGGATTGAGGTGATCTCGTTTTCTTCCGGCAGTTTTAGTCCAAAATTGAGGGAAAGGGGACTCCGGGAGGAAAAAAGGGGGGAATCTCGTTTGATTGAGGACTGGCGCCGACTATACGATAGGGAAATAATGAAAAGAGCCGGGAGGTTCAGACCGCACCTCTTAGTCCTGGCAGGCTATATGCTCATCCTGGGAGGGGAAATTTGCCAGAGATACTCCATAATAAATCTCCATCCTGCTCTTCCCCAGGGACCCAGGGGAACCTGGCAGGAGGTCATATGGAAACTCATTGAGGGAGGATCGGACAAGACCGGGGTAATGATACATCTGGTTACCCCAGAGCTGGATGCCGGGCCGCCCCTGACTTACTGCAGATTTCCCATCAGGGGAGGTAAATTTGATCTTTTGTGGCAAAGGATGGAGGAAAAGTTAAAGAAGAAAAGCTTAAAGGAAATCAATGAGGAAGAAGGGGAAAACGAGCCTCTCTTTCAAGAAATTAGAAGGGAGGGAGTTAAGAGAGAGCTTCCCCTTATGGTTCATACTCTCAAGCTTCTCTCAGAGGGCAAACTCAAGGTGAAAGGAAGGAGAGTTTTTCAAAAAGGAAAGATCATCTCCGGCCTCCCTGTAGATAGGGAAATATGCAACCCCTCGGAAAATAATGTTTGGGAAAATCAAAAATGAGACAACTCTGCATAGATTGTGAGGGACCTATCACCAAAAACGATAATGCCCTGGAGCTCTGCCAGCATTTTCTCCCCCGGGGAGGGGAGTTTTTTTCCCTCATATCGCGATACGATGACTTTTTAGCCTGTATAGCGAGAAAGAAGGGATACAGGGCAGGTAAAACCTTAAGTTTCATCCTTCCCTTTTTAAAAGCGGCCTCTCTTAGCAATAAAAAGATCATAGATTTTTCCCGTCAGAGTCTTCTTCTAATTTCCGGAGCGGAAAAGATACTCCCCCGTCTAGCTAAAAAGATACCCATATTCATCATCAGCACAAGCTATCAGCCATATGTACAGGCTCTGTGTCAAAGAATAAAATTTCCTTTCAGGAACACCTATTCCACCTATCTGGATCTGGATAAGTACCATCTTTCTCCTGAAGAGGTAAAGAGACTGAATCAGTTTCTGGATGAGGTGCTCCAGATGCCAGCAATCGAGATTTCTGGAGTCAAGAAAAAGAACAATCTTTCTGCCCCTTCCAGAAAGGCCATAAAAAGGCTAGATGAGATATTTTTCTACGAGATTCCCCGGATGAGCTGCGGCAGGATACTGGAAGAAGTTAAGCCTTTAGGCGGGGAAGGGAAAGCAAAAGCTATCCTGGATTCAGTCAGAAAAACCGGATCCACGCTTTCTGAAGTGATGTACATTGGAGACAGTATAACCGATGTTGAGGCCCTGAACTTGGTAAGGAAGGCAGGGGGGGTGGCTATCTCCTTTAACGGAAATCACTATGCCCTGAGAGCGGCCAGGGTAGCTTGTATTTCTCCTCACTTTTTGCCCCTTAAAATTCTGGTAGAGATATTTTATAAAGAGGGCAAGGAAGGAGTGGAAAAAACACTAAGGGAGGGATTCCAGAATATAGGAGGGAAAGTGAGAGAAAAACTTTTCTCTTTTGAGCCTCCTCCCGACCTCGAGATCATTAATGAGAATAACCTTGAAGCCTTAATCCTCAAAAGTGAATCTATGAGAAAACACCTGAGGGGGGAGGAAATCGGAGACTTAGGATAGGGTCTCTAATCCGTCTCTTGACTCACCTCATTGCTTTTGATAGCATTAAACAACCGCTAATGAGGAGAGTAACTATTCCCACAATTAAGATAGATGCTAGAAAATGCAAGGGGTGCAGCTACTGCGTCAAGTTCTGTCCTAAGGATCTAATCTACCTTTCCGCTAATTTTAACGAGAAAGGATACCATCCCGCTGTTTTTACTAAGGAGGAGAATTGTACGGGATGCGGCCTGTGTGGATTGGTTTGTCCGGATGTAGCTATTGTAGTATACAAGTAAAAAGCTAAAATGATTCATTACCTCAAAGGAAAACTCGTTGCCAAGTCCCCCACCTTCGTCATTGTTGAGGTGGGGGGACTGGGATATAGAGTGAATTTTCCCCTCTCCACTTATCAAGCTCTACCCCCGGAGGGAAGCACAGTAAGTCTTTATACTCACCTGCACCTCCGAGATGACGGGATAGACCTCTATGGTTTTCTAAAGGAAGAGGAGAAAGATTTCTTTCTTCTTTTAACCAGTCTATCCAAAATTGGCCCTAAATCAGCCCTGCGTATGCTCTCCAGCCTTAGTCTCCCTGAGTTTAAAAAGGCCGTAAAGGCAGGGGACCTGAATGCTTTAGTTCGTATCCCCGGTATTGGAAGAAAGACGGCTCAAAGAATGGTTCTGGAACTAAAAGACAAGATAGAAGCCGAGGAGCCGCAAGGATCCGGTAAAGAGGTCCTCACAAAGGATGCTGTGGCCGCCCTCACCTCGCTGGGATATACTAGAAGTGAGGCTGATAAGGCGGTCCGGACAGCCTTATCCTCTGTCAGAGAAGAAATGGACCTACCAGAGCTTATCAAAGAAGCCTTAAGATGTATATAGCGGAGAAAATTACCACCCCTGATTTGCAGCAGGAAGATAGTGGGTTTGAAATCGTCCTGCGACCTCAGAAGATGGAAGAGTTCGTAGGGCAAAACAAGCTTAAGAGGAAACTCGAAATCTTTATCCAGGCCGCCAGAGAAAGAGGTGAGGCCCTGGATCACACCCTTCTTTATGGCCCCCCTGGTTTGGGCAAAACTACTCTAGCTCATATCATCTCTCGAGAGATGGGAGCTAAGATTCAGTCTACCAGTGGGTCAGCTATCAGCAAACCGGGAGATTTAGCCAGGATCCTTACCAATATAGAAATTGAGGATGGAGATGTTCTCTTCATCGATGAAGTCCACCGCCTGCCTGCCCAGGTAGAGGAGGTTCTCTACTCTGCTATGGAGGATTTTCAGGTGGACATCATTATGGGAAAGGGGGTGAGGACTCGCTCCGTCAAAATCTCCCTTCCTCACTTTACCCTGGTGGGAGCTACCACCAGAGCAGGCCTTCTTACCTCTCCTCTCCGCAATAGATTCGGCGTGGTCAGCCGACTGGATTTCTATGAGGATGACGATCTTTACCAGATTGTTTTGCGCTCTGCCCGCATCCTCAAGGTGGAAATTGACAAAGAGGGCGCCTGGGAAATTGCCCACAGGTCCCGGGGAACTCCACGTATAGCCAACCGACTCCTGCGTCGAGTGAGAGATTATGCCCAGGTGAAGGGAGGAGGAATTACCAACCAATCCATAGCCCGGGAAGCTCTAAGGATTTTGGAGGTAGATGAAAAAGGCCTGGACGGTATGGATAGAAAGATTCTGGAGACAGTTATCTATAAATTTAATGGGGGACCGGTCGGACTCAAAACTCTGGCCATGGCCGTGAATGAAGAGCCCGATACCATAGAGGAAGTTCATGAACCTTATCTGGTTCAGGAGGGATTTATTAGCCGGACTCCCCAGGGAAGAAAAGCAACTAAAATACTCTGGGATTATCTAGGTAAGGAAGCTCCCCGGGATAAACAGGGAGAGCTAGCTTTATGAGCCAGGCGACCTCGAGGAGTGCCTTCTTCTGTAATGGCCCACCACTTTCAATACCGCCAGGTAGGAAAGAAGAGAAAAACCTATGGCTAGGAGAGAGCTACCTACAAGGAGAGACTTGCTTAACTTCAGGAGGTTCTCCAGTTTCAAAAGACCCCAGGAAAAATCCAGAGGAGAAACCTTTAGGATTTGCTGGCCTATCCTGAATCCGAAGGGATAGATAAAGGGCCAGGTCAAAGGATTAGAGACAAAGGTACCCAGGATAGCGGAGAGTCTGTTTGCCCTCAAGAGAAAGGCCGTGGGCAGCGAGAAGAGAATAGCAAGTCCAAAAGTGGGCAGAACTCCCCAGAAAACCCCGATAGCTACACCTCGAGCAATCCTCTCGGGAGAATCAGCAATTCTTATTAAATCTTTAGCGAATCTTTTGATCCTGCTCTTATGAGGCCGCTTTCCTGCTTCCATTTCTCCCTCTTTAATTTTCATCTCAGCCTTCCCGGCGCTAAGAATATAAGAATATAGGTCTATTCTATAAAATATAGATAAAAAATCAACCATAAGTTCTTTTTGTGAGATATACTTGACATTGGCAGGAATTTTATTATTCTTGAAAGACCCTCAGGGAAGCTCAAGAGGACAGAATAATAGGAAAACCATCCTGGATTTCCCACCTAATGAAATACAGTATCCGACTTCTGGAGAACACTAATCAAAATAGGATCTCTCAAAGATGAAACGCTCTTTCCTCAAGTTCCAGTATCCGAATTTCAAAAATTCCTTTGCATTGCTAAGAGGTAAGATGCCTTACTTTACCGAATCTGGGTTAATAATTCCCAGAAAAATGACGTGGAGAAGATGCTAGAAGAAAAAAGAGAAGTTCCCAAACCAGGGAAATGGATAGCTTTAACAGTTTTGATATCAGTGCTTACCTACGTAATCACTGATGGATGGTTTACCAACAAGATAGAGCCGCAAACAGTGGTCGCAGTTTACGAGCCGGGTAGAGTAAGAGCCCTAGTTAATAAAACTGATAAGAGTGCTCGAATGTGGAAATGGCCAAGAATTTTGGGAACCTCAATAGGAGTGAGGGAAGAGCCAATTAAGGACGAGACAAAGACTGTAACCACCAGATTTGCCATGTATACCACGGACGAGCTTACGGGAAAGGCAGAAGATAAAGAATATGTTCAGGCTTACGTTGTTGATATAGAAATAAAAGTTAAGGACTGGGAAAAATTTTTCCAAGAGATCAATTTAGATGAGATAAACAAAGAGAGAAGAAAGGCTGGCCCTTTTGTTCGTTTAGCAAAAGATAGATTTGAAGTAGTGGCCTATCTCATAGAAAGTATTATTAGAGGAGGAGAGACAACAGATAGATTTGGAGAGCTCCTTCGGACAGAGGAAGGCTATCCGGCAATGAATTTGGCTATGAAAATCAGTTATGCACGCTCTCAATTGTTGAACCGAAGGAACTTTCTTATTACTCTTTTAGATCGCTATCATTTTAAGACTGCTGAAGAGATAAAGAAGTGTCTGAAAGAGGAAATTCCCTGGTATTGGTTTGCCGGACCAGATATGTATGAGTTTTTAGCCCAGCAATACAAGGATATTCAAGAATTAACCTTGTCCCCTTATAATGAAGATATCAGCCCGGAGGCATCTGGGCAGAGATATATCTTTGGTGAAGATAGACTCGAAATTTACCGAAAAGCTTATCAGGTATACCAGTATGAAAGCCGCTTAATGGAAATAGAGAGAAATCTAGAAGAATCTGAGAATCGCCAGAAGGTCTATAGTAACAAAGAAGAAGTTCAAAGGGTTGCCCAGGGTTTTAAGAAATTTTTGAGATCCCAGGGAGAAGATCTTAGATTCCTCGCCAGTATCGGGCACCTCCAGAGTCTTTACACTTTATTTATGACTCGACTGGAGTCTAATGTTAGCTTTGCTTTCTGGCAGCCCCAAGTTGAATTTATGAAGAAGGGGATTAGTGAGGCCAGAAAAAAATTCAACGAGGATCCACTGGGAGAAGTGGATAGGAAAAGAGCTGAGGATATCCAAAAAGGTGTATGGGACTTAGCGACTAAAGAGATGTCAAAAAAATCTCCCTATTTTTCTAGCCAAGAAATCTCTCAAGTGTTTGATGACTACCTGGCAAAAAATAATCTTCAAGCTCTTTCTCTAAGACTGATAGAGTACGCTTTACTATTAGTAAACACCCAGAATGTGGAAACTTTATCCAGTAAAGTAAAAGAAGCTTTGGAGTTCCTGGATAGTATCGAAATTGCTCGAGAGTTTCATCTTGATCTTAAAGCTAAACTGGACGGTCAGAAAATAAATCTCACACAAATCTTGCCCACAGTAAAAGAGCATATAACTCACCAGCAATATCTTTTCCAAGACTCTCCTGAATTGATTTCCCTTCTCTGGCAGGAAGAAAAATTGAAGCGGGAGAAAATTCAGTGGGAGAACATGAAAGGAGAACTTATTCCTTTCTTTAAGTATTATTCAGAGTCAAATACTGAGCTTGCCCGAAACCTGAGGAGAGTCACGGCCGAGGAAAATGAGGCTCTTTGGGAGGCAGCTATTGAAGAGGCACTAGGTGGGGAAGATATTACTGAACTGAGACTCTTCCTCATCCATAAGGTTAAGGAAGGTGACACCCTGGCAAAATTGGCTGAAAAATATGAAGTCAACTGGCAGTTGGTCTTCAGTATATATGCTCGAGAGGCGGTGCGGCGAAGTCTTGCTTCTGATGAAGATAAGGCCAAATTTGATCGGCTTTCAGTTCAAGGGATTGAGACTGGAGATTGGCGGCCAGCATATGAATTTGCCAAAGATATTCCTTTAAAAGTAGACGAGAGTATTATTATCAAGAAGGCTGAAGAGTTCACCCCTCAGTGGTTCGAAAAACAGGAAGAATATCGAAAGAAAAGGGAAGAGGTTGTAAAGAAGTACATTTACCGTTGGATCGAGGAATTTGCTCCCAAAGTGATACAAGAATACGTCCCTGTTTCTCCCTGGATAGATTATATTGAAAAGATATACGGTATAAAAATTGTGGATATAAAACTTCGCATTGAAAAGGATTCAATGTTCACTAAAGATGGAGGGGTGAAAGACGAATACCATGACCTATATTATTCTAAATATTTATCTAAGGCAGAAGGTGAAAGCTAAAAAGCAATGTAAAGATATTTGCAGAGGTGAGAGTGATGTTAGGGCTCATTGATGATGTGAGATATAAGGTGAAGCAAATTAGATTTTTAAAGGAAGGGAGAAGAGAAAGAATTGATGGCAAAGCAGATAGAATTATCGATGGCTACCTCACTCGGAAAGGCAGATTTGGTTCTCGGCGTCCCCCAGTTAAATCGGATCTGATAGATATTGATGATATGACTGAAACAAAAATTGCCCAGACAAAGTTTGCTTCTTTTGAGAAGTTTAGCGAGATACAGTTAAAAGAGGTAGAAGCCTCCAATAAACTTTGCCGTAAAGAAGGAAATGGTGAGATTAAAGTTCATAAAGTGGAAAATATTGATAGCGGAAATGGATTTAACGTGGCCGGGAAAATTCTTCCTAAGTACACTTTCCAGTTAGGAAACACTGAGAATCCTCAGTTTAGAATCTTAGTTATAGGAAGCACTCACGGGGGAGAGTCACGGCTAGCTAGAGCCATTTTAGAAGGGATTATCCAGTTAGCCCGTCCTGGTGAGACCCGCCGCCGACTTCTTGAGAAAGGAACTATCCTTTTTGATCCCATAGTTGATCCAGCCGGCTTTAATAACCAGACTCGTGGAGCGGTAACTCGAGAGGGAATGGGAGTTAATGCTCCCCTTCTTGGTGGAGGATGGGCTCAGCCAGGTTTGCCCAATCCCTGGGGCTTGGGCGACAGAAATAGTGCTCAGGGAAGAAACAGTCTTGAGGCGCAGGATGTACTGACTCGTTCTAACCAGGTTCACTACAGAAAAACTCTAGGGAAAAAGGCAACCTGGATTTATGATGCGCACGAAACCTGTGAGTTTACTCACTGGCCAGATTTAGCCTTTACCTACGGAGGAGTCCTTCTTATGGCCCACCTTTATATTTCGGATAGCAGACTCGCCCATCTTAACCAGTTAGAGAACTGTCTTGGTTGGTGGAGAAAACTTAAAAGTTTTATCAATGATCGCAATCCTTTAGAAGGAGCAATATATAGAGAACAACTACTCCGGCATGATCCCCTCATGCAGAAAATCGTAAGAGTCAGAAACAGAATAAGAGAACTAGGTCAAAGGACTATGGAAGAGAAATTTGATCGAGCCTTCCTTTTTCTTCCTCAGGTAGAACGAGATATCAGGATTGATGAGAGTGTCTATATTGGCGGGATGATGTTTAGAATTCCTCAAATTCTGCTGGGACCAGACGTACTTGGTTTTGAAGGAGTAACTACAGAGTCTTTTCAGCAGGATCTGGTGGTTCGAGCTAAACAGACCTTAGCCAGCCTTGAGGCACAACTGCAAGTGATTGGACTGGGGTATAAGGGAAATATAAAGAGATGATTAACCACATAATCGAGTATTTTAAAATTCCTCACCCCCTTGATAAAGACAAAGGAGGTATTGTTATTTCTGATCCAGGGAAATTAAGCGAGAAATGCTTTAAGGCCTTCCTGGATGATAAGAAATGCAGCGGTTCAGCCGAGCTTCCTCGGATTTTAAGAGTTCTCGTCAGCCCAGAAGAAAAAACCAATCCAGAAGATCTTGATCTAGTAAAAAGATTTGAACAAAATGCTGAAATTCAGGATTCTCATTTCTGGGGTATTTACAAACTCAGAATTTTTTTAAGGTTTACTGCTGCCTGTGGAGTAGGTTACTTCATTTACTGGACAATCTTTAATTTCCCCTGGTTTTGGGTTCCAGCAACAGTTGTATTGGAAAATATTCTGGGGGACATTCTGACTAAGATTTTTCAAGGAGTGGTCATTGCTTTTGTCCCTGGGCTCAGTTTCATAAAGAATTTCATAGGCGCTAAGAGATGGATTCGAGCTAATTTCCGTTCCCAATATACCAAGATTTATTCTCAGTTTGGCAAAAGCTCTCGGGAGTATTTTGTCAAAGAGGTGAAAAAGTGCTTAAGAAATGTAGAGGCAGCGGCAGAGGAAGAAAAAGTCCCTATAGAAATTGGTACCATAGAAAACATTTTAGAAGAGATTTTAAGTAAGCACGAGGTAAGCCTTGATTTTGCCCAGGATTGGTCCAGACGCTTTGAAAAGATTCTTGAAGATCTTAGCCAAAGAGCTAAAAAAGAGGCTTTTCTTGAAGGAGTAGTAATTAAACTTGACAAGCTAAAAAATGATTTAATTCTTCATTACTTGGAAGGATTTCAGATGATTCCTCTCAAGGTGGCAAGGGTAAATTTATCCCAGGAGGAAATTTTTTCTCTTCTTGGCCAAAATTTTGATTTACCCTCAAGCCTCTTAGCAGAAGGTTTTAGAGAAAAGGCAAAGAATCTGAAAGATTTTTTAGATGAGACTTCCTTAATAGGTGAGAAAATCTACTCCAGTTTTGATTCCTTAAAGAAAGCAAAAGAAAAAAAGAAAAGGTTAAAACTTTTAGAAAATATTGAGGAGGGCTTTGAGCAGTTAAGGAATACTATGGGAAACTTTCATTTTGGGGACAATCCATACATTGTTCACGAAAGAGGGGGAAATTTGAGTGATTTTTATGACAAACTCTATCATCTCTTTGGAGAGGCAAAACTAGATATTCTTGAAGGAGAGAAAGCGGTCAAAGGAGTTCTTTTCAGGCGTCTTAAGATAAGGACCGAGCGCCAGCAGAGAAAGAGAATCCAGGAGTTAAGGTTAAAGGTAGAACGTCTTCTTTGTCAGGGAATAAGCACAAAAAAAGTTTATGAGAAAATTTCTCATTTTTTTAGTTTCTTTGGGGCAAGTCTTAAAGGAAACCTTGCTTTTTCCGGGATAATTTTATTTGCCTTTGCTTCTCTCTTGAGCTTCAAGGCATTGGAGCCGGATGAGGTTCTTACTAGTACTTACTTAAGATGGGGAGTGAAAGAGAGAGCTACCCAGAAGGCTCCTATTTTCTCAAGAGGAGTCAAAGTATATAAATTTGGCGAAGGTTTACCCATTTTTCCCAATAAAGAGATCTTTTGGCAAGTACCTGTTCCCCTGGTCTATACTCATAAAATAGACCTTACTCAACCCCAAAGATTCACCTCCTATATGATATTTGCAGCTCCCACCGATACTCTATATAAGAGGGGATTGAAGCTCTTAGCCGGAGCATATGGAGGATATTTCGAGGTAATCGAGATTAGCTTCGATTTTGTTCTTAAAGATAGAGAGGCCTGGCTTAGGTATGACTATGACGGAAAAGGAACAAAAAGGCTAAGAAGGGATATTACCCCCATAGTTGATCAGGAATGGAGAGGAGAGCTTTTTGACTTTAAAAAAAGCCCCTTAATAGATCTTGAAAATAAAGAGGAGATGGAGGAAATTTTTTCTGGTTCCTATTTTAAAAAGCTTTGGGATGAAGGAAGAATGGAGGAAATCATAAAGTCTCAGATTTTTAGAAGTCCGGTGATGACTTATCAGTATGGGACATATTCGGAGATGATAGGTCCGGGTATAGATTTGATTTTAAGAAGTCTAGAAAGAGAAAAGATAAAAGTGAAAGATAGTCTTCTTACAAAGGAAGAAAGAGAGGAAAAGTTGGCTGAAATTGAAGAGTTTAAGAGTTGGATTGAAGAAATAAAAGAGGATACCCTGGAAACGATTAAGGAAGAATACGATGCTTTGAGGAAAGTCCCGGAAAAGTTAAAAAAATATTTATCTGATCCTGAAAGCATCTCTGAATTAAGAGGTTTCGAAACTGTCTGGTCTGCCATTCAAAGGATAATCCTTCACCAATATACAACTGAGAAATTAATGAGAATCATCAAAGGAGAATTAGGAGAAGAAAAAAAGCAGGAGCTTCTTCAGATGCTGGTGGAAAGAATTCAAGAGAATCCCTATTTTTCCTCTCTTATTGAAATAAGGGATGTAGAAGCCAGGGTGATTTTTATGGATTCCCATGCCTATCGGAGCCTCCTCTCAAAGATAACCGAAGAGATTATATAAAGGGAGGTAAATAAAGATGCCCAGTTGGTCTGTAAAAAGTAAACATATAAGAAGAGTGGTATTAGTTGTTCCAGGATTTAATCAAGGCCGAGGAAAAAGAGGAGCCTGGTTTGCCTGGACCCAAAAGACTGAGGATTTTTTTAGAAGATTTTCTCAAAGCTGGTATACAGTAAAGTATGAAATCTTTGAACCAGAGAGTCAATTTCCTCTTTCTGACGGAGAACTCCAGTATTTAACTCAAGAGATTAGCTCCCGGGAACAGGCTTATTCAACTCTTCTCTACTTCCAGGAGATTTTGGGTGGGATGGGGAAGAGCTTAAGAAAAGAAGGCATTCGGGGACTCTTTCTTTATTTAATGATGATCCTATCTATTAAACAGTTTTGGATTATCATTCTCCTTCGTCCTCAAACTCTTCTGGCTAATTTTACAAATTATCTTCACTTGAAAATAGTAGGACGAACAAGAAAAATCGTTGCCTCTTTCTGGCAAAGAGGAGAAGATCCAGAATTAATAAAAGCCTTAAATGAGGCAAAAGAGATTTATAGGAGGTTAGACAGTGATCCCTCACGGGCTGAACCTTTGCGTAAGTATCAGCATTTGCGAGATTATTTTAAGAAAAGACGGCGAGAAGAAAAAAAGAAGGAGAAAGCAGAAGTCTACGAATTAGTGGAGGAAGCTTACCGAGACATTATCTCCCAACTTACTGGCGAGAGTCTTCTTTTAAAAATTGTTCCCAAAGGAACAGGGGAAAGGATAATCAACTTTTTCCATATCACAGAAAAGTTTCCTTACCCTGATAATATCTTTGCCGTAAGAAATCTCTATCGAAATCTATCTTCACCCACCAGTATTTCTCAGATTAAAGTAATAGGAAGGACGGAGAGAGTAGATGGTAATAATTTAGAGATGTTTCTTCTTCGCACTAAAGAAGGAGGAGGTATAGTTATTCCTTGTCCTGGAGAAAACATTCTTTCCCTTGTCTTTCAAGCAGAAACTTTTGAAAATATTCAAAGGAGAAATCTTCCCCTGGAAGCAGTACTCTATGTGGGTCGAGATGAAGAAAAGCAAGCTTTACTTGGTTTTAACCCCATAAATTCCAAAGAATTCCATCTCGAAAAAAGAAAAGAGACAGGAATGCGCATTCAAAATGCTCTTTTAGACACTTTCCGACAACAAGACTCTCTTATAAGCTACTATCTTAGAGAATTACCGGCTGTTTATGGCAAGCGGATGTGGAGACATCCCTTTTATCTATGGTATAATCTGGTGCATCTCGGTTTTCCCTGGCTTTTTATCTCCCACGGCATTCCCGCCTTTGCTATAGTCGCCTGTACCTGGATTTTCTGGGATTCTTTGTCGGCCTCTAAACAAAGAATTAGATGGAGGGATTATTTTCAGAATCTTATAGAAGGAGTGGATAAAGCCTATCATAATATGAACTTGAGAGTAATGGTCCATTCTGGTTTAGGAGAGGTGAATGCTGCCATTAGGGCTGGTGGTGCCGAGGGTTATCGAGATGTCTTAGAAAAGATTGAAGAGTATCATTTCCCTAGAAAATTTAGAGATATGGTCCTGCTCAATAGCATCACCATGGAATCTACTCAGCTTAAAGATTTCCAAAGAGAGGCCAATGATTTCATCACCTTGCCGGTTCCTAGCTTCTGTTATGATGAGGCTAAAAATAAAATCAAATCTTTGGGAGAAGTTCTGGAGTAATTTCCAACCTGACCAGACTTTCTAATGCGTCTCCTTGACTTTTCTCCGCAAGGGTCTTATAATTAACAGCATCGGAATTTGGCCTTAGACTCAAGCGAGATAAAGCGTGGATTTTCAGGATATTATTATCAGTTTAGAAACTTTCTGGAAAAACCAAGGCTGCCTTATCTTCCAGCCCTATGATGTGGAAAAAGGAGCCGGCACCTTTAATCCGGCTACCTTTCTCAGGGTTTTGGACAAAAAACCCTGGAGAGTAGCCTATGTGGAGCCTTCTCGCCGTCCCGCCGATGGCAGATACGGAGAGAATCCCAACCGGCTAAGACTTCATTACCAGTACCAGGTTATCATCAAACCTTCTCCCCAAGACATCCAGTCCATCTACCTCAAAAGTTTAAGAAAACTGGGTATTGACCCACGGCACCACGATATTAAATTTATTGAAGATGATTGGGAGTCCCCTACTCTGGGAGCATGGGGAGTGGGATGGGAGGTAAGACTGGATGGAATGGAAATTACACAATTCACCTACTTCCAGCAGGTGGGGGGTTTTGACCTAAGACCTATTCCTGTGGAACTCACCTACGGGCTGGAGCGAATTGGAATGTGTCTTCAGAGAGTGGACAACGTATTCGATCTTCGCTGGAACCACGAGGTAAGATACAAAGATCTCCAATACGAGGCCGAGGTAGAATTTTCCCGCTACAATTTTGAGGAGGTTCAGCCCATCACTCAGCTAAAACTTTTCGGGATCTATGAGGAGGAGGCAAAAAGATTGCTCAAAAACGGGCTTTATCTTCCAGCCTATGACTACGTTCTTAAATGTTCCCATACTTTCAACCTGTTGGATGCTCGAGGAGCTCTGGGAGTGGGGGAGAAAGAGCGATTCATCAAAAGGGTACGTTATCTGGCTAACCAATGTGCTCACCTTTATCTGAGGAAAGAGGAATCCTGTGTCTGAGATCCTCCTTTTAGAAATAGGAGTGGAGGAGCTTCCCCCTTTGGCCGTGGGAGAGACTCTCACCCAACTCAAAGTCCAGGGAAAGAAACTCTTTGCTGCTTCTTATATAGATTATGAGAGGATTAGCAGCTTTGGCAGCTCCAGGAGATTGGTCTTATGGGCTGAGGGAGTAGCAAGGAATCAGAGGGAGAGAACTCTGAAAGAGATGGGGCCTCCCCGATCCCTAGTCTTCACCCAAAGCGGGCAGCTCACCCCTGAAGGTAAGGCTTACTTGAAAGCTAAGGGAGCCAAGAAGGAAGATCTAGGGATCGAAAAATTAACCAAGGGAGATTACGTTTATCTTAAGAAAAAAATCAAGGGAGAAAAGACGGAAAAAATCCTTCCTCGCCTTTTGGTTCAGCTCATTACATCTTTGAGCTTTCCTAAGTCAATGAGGTGGGGTCAGATAGATTTTTCCTTTGGAAGGCCTATCCGCTCTCTTCTGGCACTTTTTGTAGAAGAGGTGGTGAACTTTGAGCTAGCGGGTATCTCCTCCGACCGAAAGACCAAGGGACATCCCTACCTCTCCCCCTCTACCTTTTCTATTAGAAACCCCAGGGAATATTTTTCTCAGTTGAAAAAAAGGTACGTTATCGTGAGTCCGGAAGAGCGAAGGAAGCTTATTCTGGAGCAGCTTGAGGAGATGATTATGCCTTTGAGAGAGAATCATCCCCAGGCAAAAATACTGCTTGATGAGGAGCTTCTGGAGGAAATGGTTTATCTGGTAGAGTATCCCACTCTTTTCCTGGGAGAGTTTGATCCCCAATTTTTGTCCCTTCCCGTCCCTGTACTGAGAGCGTGCCTCAGAGACCAGCAGAAACATTTCTCCCTGGCAGATGGGGATAGAATTCTTCCCTACTTTGCCGGGGTAAGGGAAGGAAATAAGGAGTATCTGGAGGAGGTGATAGAGGGAAACCGAAGGGTTCTCAATGCCCGCCTGGCAGATGCTAAGTTCTTCTTCTCCGAGGATACAAAAAAAAACCTGGAGGATAGAGTTCTTCAGCTTAAAGGAATTGTGGTACAGGAGAAATTGGGCAGCTACTATGACAAAACTGTGAGATTGCACGACCTCTCGCAGAAAATCCTCAGCCAAGTAGTAGAGAATAAAGATGTTAAACTTTGGAATAGAGTAATAGAGGCAGCTAATCTATGTAAAGCCGACCTGGTGACCCAGATGGTCAAAGAATTTCCCTCCCTCCAGGGAACTATGGGAGGAGAATACGCTCTTCGTTCAGGAAAAGATGCCCGAGTGGCCAAGGCCATCTCGGAACACAGACTCCCCCGCTTCAGCAATGATAAGCTGCCTGAAACGCTGGAAGGAGCCATTCTGGCTTTGGCTGACAAAATGGACACAGTGGTAGGCTCTTTCTGGGCAGGATTTATCCCCTCTGGATCCGAGGATCCCTGGGGTCTTCGCCGAGACTTGCAGGGAATAGTGGAAATCATTCTGGAACGCCGATGGCGAATTGACCTGGACTATTTCCTGGAGGAGACTTTAGCGCTCTATACTGAGAGTGATAAAGAAATCATCCCAAAAATCAAGGAGTTCTTCGAGATCAGAATAAGAAATATCCTCAAGGAGAAGGGAATAGGAACGCATGAAATTAAAGCAGTACTTAGTATAGGTTTTACTGATATAACTGATGCTGTAAAAAGAGGGGAGGCTCTGGGAAAAATTTGCCAAAGAAGGGAATTTAAGGATGAAGTTATTGCCATTGTAAGATTAGTCAACATACTCAAGCAAGCCCAGCACTGGAAGGTACGAGTGTCCGGGATGGTGAGAGAGAACCTCTTGAGGGAAAAAGAGGAAAAAGAGCTCTATGAGCTATGGATAAAGCTTAGAGGAGAAATAGAGAGCCTTCTGGATAAGCAAGAATATGTAGAGGCTTATGAGAAGCTTTCTAGATTTAGGGAACCCATCCATGATTTCTTTGAGAAAGTTCTGGTAATGTGTGAAGAAGAAAACCTAAGGGAAAATCGCCTCTCTCTCCTCAATGGAATAGGGAAGCTATTCACTCGCATTGCTGATTTTACACAGCTTCAGGTAAAGTAAAAAATCAACATCTCCCCCGGTCTTAAAAGATTGAGTCTTTGATAACCGAAGAGAGGGAAAGGCGAAAAGGGGGGTGAAAAAAGGTGAACTTTGTAGGTGTTGAAACTTACCCGGAAGGAAGAATCACCTACTTTTTTACCAAGGAGCAGGATTTTCAGAAAGGAGACTGGTGCATATACAAACTAAGGGAGGGAATGGGGATAGGTCGGGTAAAATTCATTATCCTCACCCAGCAAGAAACTCCACCAGAGCATACGAGATACCTGAAGAGAGCCACCCTTGAGGATAAATTGGAATTTGAAAAAAGAGCGGAACTAGAGAAGGAAGCTTTTGAAGTCGCTCTGGAAAAGATTTCCCATTACCACCTACCCATGAAATTGGTAACCACCAAATATCCTCTGGGTACCGACCGGATCACCTTTTACTATACGGCAAGACAAAGGGTGGATTTCAGAACTCTGGTGAAAGACTTGGCGGTAGTATTCAAAATGAGGATTCAGATGCAACAAATTGGGGTAAGAGATGAGCCTCAAGTTATCACAGAAAGCTGTGGCATCTGCGGAAGAAGAGTATGCTGTGCTTCCTTTCTGGGTAATGTAAAGAGAAAACTGGATTCGGTTAGCCTGGAGGCAGCCCGACTTCAGAACCTTCCTCTGGCTTCCTCCAAAATCTCGGGGATATGTGGAAGACTGCGTTGCTGCCTGAATTTTGAATATCCCATTTATTCTAATTTAAAAAAAGATCTTCCCCAGGTAGGGGAAATCATCGGGTGGCAAGGAGAGAAAATGGAAATAGTATCGCGGGATCTATTAAGAGAAACAGTAACTGTCCAGACAAAGAATGGAATAAGAAAGGCTCTGACCAAAGACCAGATAAACAAATCAAAATGAAGGCTTTGAGTCTACTCTCGGGAGGCCTGGACAGTATCCTCGCCACCAAAATTATTCAGGACCAGGGGATCGAGGTGGAGGGGCTGTCTTTCACCTCTCCTTTCTTCGCCGCAGATAAAGCCGTGCGAGCTGCCCAGAAGCTGGGAATTTCTTTTCACACGGAAGATATCACCAAAGAAATCCTTTCTCTGGTTAAATCCCCTCCTCACGGTTTTGGAAAAGGGGCAAACCCCTGTATTGACTGCCACATCCTTATGGTAAAAAAGGCAGCAGCTCTTATGCCGAAGGTAAGAGCTTCCTTCCTCATCAGCGGGGAAGTGCTGGGAGAGCGGCCAAAATCCCAGAATAGATGGGCCCTGGGAGTAGTAGGGGAAGAATCAGGCTGGGGAGATTACCTTCTTCGTCCCCTCACTGCCAAAAACCTACTACCTACCTTGCCTGAGAGAAAAGGATGGGTAAATCGGGAAAAACTATTTGAAATCAAAGGAAGAAGCCGCCGTCCTCAGCTTAAACTGGCCAGGGAAATGGGCATAGAAAAATTCCCCGCTCCCGCCGGTGGATGCCTCCTCACCGATCCCATGTTTTCCCAGAAGCTAAAAGATCTTTTGATACGGGGAAAAATAAATCTCAATGAGATTGAACTCCTCAAGGTAGGAAGGCACTTTCGTCTAGGACCAAATTCTAGATTGGTAGTAGGAAGGAATGAGAAAGAGAACAGGAGGCTCCTCGAGTTAACTACCCCGGATGATTTCTGTCTTCAGGTAGCCAGCTTTCAGGGACCGATCAGCATCTTAAGAGGAGAGATAGATGAGAAAACTCTCCTCAAGGCAGCCTCCATTACCTGCCGCTACAGCGATGCCCCTGAGGATGGAGCCAGAGTAGAGTACTATCGAGTATCGAGAAAAGAAAAGAAATACCTAGAGGTAGTTCCCCTAAAGGATAAGGAACTGGAGATGCTAAGAATGGGGAGAAGACTTTGAGTCTTTACATTTTTGATATGGACGGAGTGATTTATCGTGGGAAAAAACTCCTTCCCGGTGCCAAGGAGATCATAACCTCCCTCAGGCAAAGAGGGGATGAAATCTCCTTCCTCAGTAACAACTCCACTTTATCCAGGTCCGGCTACCAAGAAAAACTTACTAAGATGGGAATTAAGGTAGAGCGCAAAGAACTTTTCCCCTCCTCCTATCTAGCAGCACTCTACCTTAGCCAGGATAAGAAAAGAAAGAAAAGCAAAGTTTTCGTCATTGGAGAAGTGGGTCTAATGGAGGAGCTAAAGGATGCGGAGATTCAAATAACCTCTCTCTTAGAGGAGATTGACTCCGTTCTGGTAGGAATGGACCGAAATTTCACCTTTGCCAAACTCAACCTCGCCTACCAGGCTATCGTCAGAGGAGCTAACTTCTTAGCTACCAACACAGACTTAACCTACCCTGTAGAAAGAGGGACTGTTCCTGGTGCCGGATCTATCGTCAAGGCTATTGAAGCCTCAACAGCCAAGAATCCCCTGGTCCTGGGCAAACCCAACCCCTCTGGAATTAAAACTCTACTAAAAAAGAAGGGCTGGTCTCTGGCTGAGAGTATCCTCATTGGAGATCGCCTGGAAACAGACATTTTGGCTGGTAAGAGGGCCGGTGTAACTACTGTACTTGTTCTCTCAGGAATCACTGGAAGAAAGGAACTCAAGAAGGCTCATCTTTCCCTCAAGCCCGATTATACCATATCCTCTCTCCCCCATCTCCTCACCCTGCCCCTAGGCAAGAGGTAGGTTCTTCTTCAGTAGCGAATGGAGAAGGTATCAAACTCTCCGCGAAACTTTCCCCATTCCTCCTCTACCTCCTCCACTACGGCTGCAGGAGGACCTTTATGGCACCAAGCAATCATCCTTTTGACGGCTTCTTCTTCCCCTTCAAAAACTGCTTCTACCTCGCTACCCCATGTATTCCTGACCCATCCCTTCACTCCAAGCTGGATAGCCTCTCGGCAAGTCTCAGTTCTAAAAAAAACTCCCTGAACTCTACCCTTTATGAGTACATGCACTCTTATCTTCTTCACTAACAAAGATCTCTCTTTCTAGTCCTCACTCAACCATATGCAGCCTTCCCCTAATGCATCCTCTAGCTGAGAAATGAGCTCATCGGAAAACCGCACCTTAATTGTCTTTGAGCGAATGGTGACCCTTTGTTGTTTGGAATCAGTGAGATGCAAGTAAAGCGTATGTTTTCCTTTATGAGAGTGAACAATATCCTTTAGTCTCCCAAAATCTATATTTTCCCACCTTTCCTCTGGAATATTGATATGGAGCTTCTGACTGAAACCGTTAATTTTGGAGAAAGGAACTATTTTCTCAGCCACAATTTTGGGAGAGTCCATGGCCATATCTAAGCGGCCTTTAAGTAGCACAAGCTTACCCTCTTCAAGGTAAGAAGAAGACTCTTCATAGAGATGGGAAAAGGTAACCACTTCTATCTCTGAGGTAAGATCTTCCAGCCTGAGGAAGGCCATCCTTTTCCCCCTCCTGTCCTTCTTGAGGGTAAGATTATTAATCACTCCTATAACTCTTACTCTGGAGGCTTCCTTCATTGTCCGCACATCGCGAATGGGGTTGGCCAGATAATGGGTGATTCGCTTACGATAACGATCCAGGGGGTGTCCACTCACATATATACCTAAAAGTTCTTTTTCCCAGAGGAGCTTTCTCCTTTCAGGAACCTCCTCTATGGAGGGAAATCTTTCCTTCAGGGAAATTTTCTCCTGACTCTCCAGAGTCTCCAGAAAGGAAAGTTGTCCCCTCTGTCTATCACGCTGAACCAGGGAGGCTTCTTCGGTAGCTTGATCCACCACAGCCAGGTTCTGCGAGCGATGGCCAGGCAGAGAGTCAAAGACTCCACATCGAATCAAACTCTCCATTACCCGCTTATTGGCCATCCTCAGATCCACCCTTTTACAGAAATCAAAGATAGAGGTAAAACTCCCTCCCCTCCTCCTCTCTTCTATAATGGAGGATATGACTGCTTCTCCCACGTTCTTTACCGCTGTAAGTCCAAAATCTATTCTGTCTCGTGTCACGCTGAAGGTAGCCCATGAGCGGTTAATATTGGGAGGTAGAACCGGGATTCCCATCCTTTTGCACTCATTGATATATAAAGCCAGCTTGTCCGTGTTTTCCCTCTCTGAATTGAGGAGAGCCGCCATAAACTCCAGAGGATAGTTAGCCTTCAAATAGGCTGTCTGGTAGGCAATAAGAGCATAGCCGGTGGAGTGAGATTTGTTGAAACCATAGCCGGCGAAATGAGCCATCAGCTCAAAGATCCGTCTGGCCGTGGAGAGCTCAATCCCCTTCTGGCTGGCTCCCTCAAGAAACTTCTCCCTTTGTTCATCCATAAGCTTGGGCCTTTTCTTGCCCATAGCCCTCCTCAATATATCTGCCTCCCCCAAGCTAAAGCCAGCCAGAAGATTGGCAATCTGCATGACCTGCTCCTGATAGAGAATCACCCCGTAGGTTTCTTTCAAGATAGGCTCCAGTTTAGGATGGAGATATTTGACTTCGCTGCGACCATGCCTTCGGTTAATAAATTCGTCCACCATCCGACTGTGCAGGGGCCCTGGTCGGTAAAGGGCCAAAAGAGCAATGAGATCCTCAAATTTCCGGGGCTTAAGTTTCTTCAAAAGATCCTGCATGCCCCGGCTTTCTACCTGAAAAACACCCAGAGTCTCCGCCCGGTAAAGAAGCTGATAGGTGAGCTCATCTTCCAGAGACATTCTCTCCAGATCCAGCTCTTTACCCTTGTTCTTCCTAATTAGCTCAAGGCTGTGATCAATAACATTCAAGGTCTTCAGACCAAGAAAGTCCATCTTCAAAAGACCGATGTTTTCCAGAGAGTGCATCTCATACTGAGTAGTTATCTCATCTTTGCTGCTTCGATAAAGAGGAGTGTAGTGAGTCAGCTTATCCGGGGCGATGACCACCCCCGCTGCATGGGTGGAGGCATGGCGGGTTAGCCCTTCTATTCTCCGGGCAATTTCAAAAAGGCTCCTTACCTTTTCGTCCTCCTTAATCAGCTCTTTTAGCTCTGAACTCTCCTCCAGAGCTATTTTAAGTTCCCTGTTAAAAGGAATAAGTTTGGCAATCCGATCCACTTTGCTATAGGGCATCCCCAGTACCCTTCCTACATCCCTCACCGCGGCTCTGGCGGCCATAGTTCCAAAAGTAATGATCTGAGCGACATTGTCCTGCCCATATTTTTGTCTTACATACTCAATGACCTCCCCTCTTCTCTCGTCCTGAATATCAATATCAATATCGGGCATAGCCGTTCTTTCAGGATTCAAGAACCTTTCAAAAAAAAGGCCGTAGCTCAGAGGATCGATATTAGTTATTCCCAGTACATAAGCCACTAGACTCCCTGCCACTGAACCTCTGCCTGGACCTACCAGTATCTTTCTTTCTTTGGCGTATCTGATAAAATCCCAGACGATAAGCAAATATCCAGCATATCCCATCTTGCTGATTATCTGGAGTTCGCTTTCCATCCTCTCGCTTATCTGGTGAGAGACCTCAGGGTAGCGATGAGGGAGCCTCTCCCGGCAAAGCTTCCTCAAATATTCGCCAAGATCACAGCCGGCAGGTGTTTGATAAAGGGGAAGATGGATTTTCCCCAATTCTATCTTCAGGTTACATTTATCGGCGATGGCCTTAGAATTAGAAAGAGCTTCAGGGATATGGGAGAAAAGCTCATTCATTTCCTCAGGGGAGCGAAAATAAAATTCGGAAGAGGAAAGATGCAGGCGATCCTTATCTTCCAGGGTCTTTCCTGTCTGGATACATAGAAGAACATCCTGAGCCCTGGCATCTTCCCTGGTGAGATAATGGACATCATTGGTGGCCACCAGCGGAATGGAGAGTTCTCTGGATAGCTCAATCAGAACTTGATTAACTTTTTTTTGTTCCTCCAAGCCCTGCCATTGAAGCTCCAGATAAAAATCCTCCCCGAATAGATCTTGATAAGACAAGCAGACCTTCTTTGCCCTCTTAAGATCATCCTGGAGAAGAAGTGAGGCGATTTCACTTTTCAGGCAACCAGAGAGAACCACCAGACCCTCCCCTTTCTGGGAGAGGATATCCTTGTCCACCCGCGGGCTATAATAGAAACCTTCCAGGTAACCACAGCTAACCAATTCCATCAAATTGGAATAGCCCTGTCTATCTTTGGCCAGGAGAGTGAGGTGATAGGCTACTTCCTCTTTCTTCTCTTTCCTTTTCTTAAAACGAGAGGTGGGAGCTACGTACACTTCACAGCCAATGATGGGCTTTATTCCTCTCTTCTTGGCCTTGGTATAGAAATCTATAGCCCCAAAAAGATTTCCGTGGTCGGTCAGAGCCAGAGCGGACATATCGAATCGGTAGGCCTGATTAATTAGCTGGGAAATGGAGCAGGCCCCATCCAGAAGGCTATAATCACTGTGGGTGTGAAGATGAATAAACTCTTTCATCAAGCTCCCTTTTCACCTTAATCAGAGAAGGTGGGCATTCTTATCCTTTTTAGGTTAGTTTCTCAGCATCCCCCACCAGGAAAGATTAAATCATTCCTCCCCGCTTATCAAATATCTTATAAGAGGACTCCCTCTCTGTCAAACGCCCTATCCTTAGATCAAAAGCGGGTTTCATCCTTTCTCTAAGAGGCACCTTCTAGTTTTCAGAGCCTTCTAATTCGGTTTCTTGACAAAAAATGACCCCTCGGTAGAATGACCTCAAGAATTCTCTTAAAATGAGGAGAAGAAGAAAAATGAAGAAAAAAATCTGCCCTGTAGGAGTCATGATTGCCTTACTCAGCTTTCTCTTTCTTTTCCCGCCCTTAGCGGCTGGGGAAGACGCGAGTAAGCAATATATATTCGCCCAGCGTCTTTTTGAAGAAAAAAAATTCAGCCTGGCAGCTCTGCAATTTGAGAAGTTCCTGGACACCTTTCCTAGGGATCCAAACTGTGACAAGGCCCAGTACGGTATGGGAATGAGTTTCTGGCACCTAGACGACTACAAGAGGGCAGCCTCTGCCTTTGAGATTCTGTTAGAAAGATATCCTGAGAGCGAGCTGGTGGACGAGAGCCTTCTTCAACTAGGAGAAAGTTTTTCCAAGCTCGAAAATTATGATGGAGCTATTTCCACTTATGAGAAGCTCATCAAGGACTATCCTCAAAGTGAACACCTTCCTAGGTTTCTCTATTCCCTGGCCTATGCCCATCTGAGGCTAGAAGATTATCCGGAGGCCTTGAAAAACTTTAGAAAAGTAAAGGATGAATTTCCTGAATTTGAATATTTGGCAGAAGTCCAGTACAGAATAGCCAATGTTCTCTATCTTACTAATCGCTATGAGGAGGCCAAGAAAGAGTACTCTACTTTTATTACCCGCTATTCCACCCCAAAATTTCTGGTTCAGGCTTATCGGGAAAGGGGGTACTGCAATTTTGAATTGGGCTCTTACACCGAAGCTGCCGAAGATTTTGCCCGAGCTGGAGAGGATTTCTGGCGAGCTGAGGCTCTTTGTCAGCTCGGGCGATACTCTGAGGCAAGACAGGCTTATCAGCGAGCACTGGAGAAGTTTCAGAAGAAGTGGGAGGCACACGCGCGCAGGGGCATCGCTTACACCTATTATGAGGAGAAAAATTATGCTAAGGCACAAGATGGCTTTCAACAGCTCATCGAGTCCTTTGCGGAACCAAAATTTCTCCCCGAGGCCTGGACTCGCCTGGGGGACTGCTTCTACTACCAAAATGATCTTGCCGAGGCCCAGAAGGCTTATCAAAAGGTCATTGAGGAGTACCCGGAAAGTAAATATGCTGTAGACTCCCTGTATGGAATGGCTTACAGTTACCTCAACCAGGAAGACTTTGACCAGGCTGCTGTTTATTTCCGTCGGCTAAATCAAGAATTTCCTTCTTTTGCTGATGCTCTAGATGTCACCTTCCAGTTGGGTGAGGCTTACCTTTATCTCTCAGAATATGAAGAGGCTCTGAAGATTTTCCAGAAGGTCATTGATCAAGCTCCTCACGACCCTCTAGCCGCCCGGGCCCAGCATGAGAGGGGCCTGTGTTACTTTGAGCAAAAAGGTTACCAGGCGGCTCTGGAAGAGTTTGGAAAAGTCATCAACAACTATCCTAAGTCTCAGTGGGTAGACAATGCTTACCTGGAGACGGGAAACGCTCTCTTCAACCTCAAGAGGTTCGAGGAAGCCATCCAGAAATACTCACGATTGGCCCAAGAATTCCCTGCATCTAAACTTATCCCCGCCTCCCTTTATCAAACAGGCGCCTCCTACTTTAAGTTGAATCAGTACAGTGAGGCACTAGAGGCGTACGAGAGATTTCTCAGTCTCTATCCCGGGAATGAGAACGCGCCCCGTGCTCAGTATGATATTGGATGGATTTGTTTTTTCCAGGATAGATTTGAAGAAGCAAAACTAGCCTTTGAAAAGCTGGTCTCCCAGTATCCAGAGCAAAAGGAGCTTCTTGTCGATGTCCGTTATCGCATAGCAGACTGCGATTACAATCTAAAAAGTTATTCGGAGGCCCTGCAAGGCTTCCAGCTATTGATTAAAGATTACCCAAAGAGCAGCCTTGTTCCCAATGCCCTGGACAGAACAGGCGAAACATACCGGAAACTGAAAAAAGATGAGGAGGCCATCCGATCCTTTCGCACCGTGGTACGGGAGTACCCAGAATTTGAAGAAGTAGATGCGGTTCAATTCAAGATAGCCGAGTACTTTTATAGCAAAGAAAGATACCGGGAGGCTCTACCAGAATTCCACAAGCTCATCCGGTACTTCCCCCAGAGTCTGCATCTTGAGCTTGCATATCTTTTCACAGGAATTTGCCTTGATGAACTAGAGAGCTTCTCCGAGGCTTCATCCTACTACGCCCAGTTCATTCACCTTTTTCCGGAAAGCCACATGAGAGGAGAGGCGTATTACCGGTGGGCGGAGTCTCTGTACAATCAAGGTAAATTCGAGCAGGCTATAGATTATTACGATGAAACTCTCAAGATAAGCAAAACGGAGATTTATTTAGAATATTCCCTTTACAAAAAAGCTCTCAGCTATGAGAGTCTGAAAAATTGGGAGAGGACGGGGGAGACCTTAAAAGATTTTGTGAACAGATTCACCGAGAGTAAGTGGATATCTCAGGCTTATCTAAAACTAGCCGATTCCTTTTTCCACCGGAATCTCCTTGCCCAGGCACGGGCCAATTACGGCTATGTCATAAAAATCGCTGAGGAGAATGAAGTGGCGGTGGAGGCCCAATTCGGAATGGCGACCTGCTGGTTTAATGAAAAGCAGTTCGACAAGGCCGTCGTTGAATACCTGAAGGTACCTTTGCTTTACCCGATGTTTAAAGAACGGGCCATTGAAGCTCGATTTAGGGCAGGGCTTTCCTACGAGGGCTTAGGTAAGCCGGAGGAGGCAAGGAAGGAATACGAAAGAATCCTCCAAGAAAAAAACCTAGAGGAGGAGTGGACAAAACGAGTGAGGGAAAAACTTAAAGAGCTGAAAGGTGGCTAAGATGAGAAAAGCAATAGTTTTGGTCGTAATTCTCCTTGGTTTGTGCACGGCTGTCTGGGGACAGGAAGGACGACTTCCAACCGAACTTCCCATTGTGGTAGTTAAGGGAAAAGATAGATCCTATCTACACATAATACGGCCAAAGATGCTTGCTCGTATGAGCCATCGGGGAGAAAAGGCAATCTTTTCACCTCCTCACCAGCTCTGGGGGGAGAAATCATACCCCCGGCCTCCTTCCATGCCTGGTGTGGAAATAGAACCTCCGGTAGTCATTCCCTGGGTGGAGAGGAAGGAACCTTCTCCTCCCAAGCTTCTTCAGGTTAGTCTTTCCACGCCCTTAGCCCAATATGTGCCTCCAGGCTACCCTACCAAGGCTCCTTCCGTTATGGTGTCCGGAAGAGGAGAGAGGCTGCCACTGCCCAAAGAATCCCAACTGTTCGAGAGAGCTTTCCCGACCTCAAGAGGAGAGTCGCCCTTCCCCTATCTTCACTTTACCGCTTCGGCAGGCTCTCATAATAATTATGGATATAGCTTGGACTACGGCAGGAAATGGGAAAAGACTGCCTGGATTTTCAATCTAGGACGGAGCTTT
>Ga0209979_1001215_pt1 | contig 29181 bp, 28 predicted proteins | sample AnhtaG_FD_183114 | JGI IMG/M metagenome (GOLD analysis project Ga0209979, IMG submission 183114) | Deep subsurface microbial communities from Anholt, Denmark to uncover new lineages of life (NeLLi) - Anholt_01485 metaG (SPAdes) (version 2) | ecosystem: Environmental > Aquatic > Marine > Oceanic... | reverse complement strand
ATGCTGTTGGCGATATCGTCATTCTTTCTAATTTCCCAAATAAGGTGACAACAAGAAAGGAAAAAGAATCTGAGACTGCTGAAAATCCGCAGGAATCAGAAATTGATATGATAGAGTAAAAGAACAGTGTATCCCCTTAGCAATCAACTGATGTAGATACGGAAAAATACTATTCGATTTTTTAATTATTTATATTTAAAAAAATTAAGTTAGATGCAAATATTTTTATAGCATGTAAGTTATATATTAACATGTGCGTGTATATAAAAAGAATAAGAACTGTACAACAAGATTTAAATATATGCAAAACGAACTAATATAATAGATATATAATAAATGGTGGTAAAAAATGACAAAACACCTAAGAACAGTCAAAGCAAGTATCGTAATGGGAATATTACTCGTTAGCTTGTTTGTTGCTTTTATACCTTCTACTTCTGCAGCCCTGTTTTTTGGATGTACTTCCGAGGTAAAGATGAATTATGATGCAGAGGCTGCTAGTGGCAAGATTGTACCATTAAGTGGAGAAATCACAATACCTATAAATATATCTACACAAATTCAAGGATTATTTGCAAATATTCTTGTAGGTATTCTTAAGAATAAAGGCGTCACAACTTCAGTTGATTTATCAATTAAAGAAAGTCCATCTTGGGCTACTGCTCGGATTTCCCCAAATATTGTAAATCCAATTATTTCAACGACGTATAGCTCAGAGGAAGCCTACGTTCACGTATCATTTAATGAAAATTCACCGGCTCATGAACCAGCAATATTTACAATTGAGATGCACGTGAGTGTACCGGGAGCATTTGGAAGAGTAGAGGAAACAACAAAAACTGCAACTATTTCATTTACACCATCATATCTACCAATTATTGATGCCACGCCAAAAAGTACCTATAAGGAGATAGGTCCTGGCGATATTGTTACATTCGACATTGACTTAGAAAATTTAGGAAATGCAGAAACAGAGTTTTTATTTAGTGTAATCTCCGTGCCAGACGGCTGGAGTGCCAGTATGATCTCTAATACAAAGGTCGGTTCAAGAGTAGATGATAACGATCCAACAAAAACAGTTCAGTTGTTTGTCCAACCTCCTTATGGATTTGGCTATCACAATGAACGAGAAGATATTAAAATTACCGTAAAAGGCCGCTATTTTGCTGGTGGTGCACCCTTAGAAACTGAATCATACGAGATTATTTTTACTGTTCGAAGTAGAGGGTTCTCGACACCGGGATTCGAAGCAGCCTTTGCATTATTTGTTTTGATAGGAGTAGCTTTGGTTGTCAAAAAATTAAAGAAGAAAAACTAGATTAGAACAATACATTTTTATTAAGCTGATTACGTCAAGTGGATCTAGCATTATTTTTCTACATATCTAGATAGGATAGGAAATATTTTTATAATGTAGAAACTATATATTATTGCGTTTAATATATTAGATAATAAATGTACAACAATATTTAAATAGATATAAAAGTAAATATAATATATAGGTATATAAAATATGGCGGCAGAAAATGAAAAAAATCATTAAAACTGTCACTACACTTATCGTGATGCTGTTAGTATTAGTTAGTGTATTTGCTACTATTATTCCTACATCATCAGCAAAATTTAGTGATATATACAGCTGTTACAGCATTATAAAAATCGATTATGATACAGATGCCGCAAATGATCCATTTCTCCCAGTTGACATGGTAAAAGAAATACCGACGACCCTAACTTACTACGTCGAAGGTTATTTTGATGAAGAAGTACCACCATATTATTCCTATTTAGATAACTTTATATATTTATATATTGTAGAAAAGCCTGATTGGTGTACTGTTACTGTCACACCAAATTTTCTAAAAATAAAGGCAACCCCCGAAGGGTTAACAGAAAATGTCTCCTTGATTGTAAAAGTTGATGAAAACGCCCATGCTCTCTCAATAGGTAAAATCGGAATAAAAGTAGAAGTAGATAGCATGGGGGCTATAAAAGGCGGTACTTTTCATAGCAATATCTCTTTTATACCAGGTTATTATCCTTTGTTAAATTTAAATATTCCTGATGGCACAGTAAAAAAGATTGGACCTCTTGACACTGCAAAGTTTGATATTGAAATTGAAAATATGGGAAATGCAAAAACAATAGTTATTTGTGATGTATTAGATTTACCTGAAGGATGGGTAGTATCAGTAGATCAAGAGACTATAATTGGAACAGGTACAATAAGTGATAATCCAAAGAAAACTGTTTCACTTGTTATCCAACCGCCATATGGAGTTGGCTATCACAATGATCGGGAAACAATTCAAGTTTCAATTACTCCAGCATATTTTAATGATCCTTCTATAACTGGGGAAAAATACCTTGTATCTTTTACTATTCAAAGTAAAGGGTTTTCAACACCAGGATTCGAAGCAGCCTTTGCAATATTTGCATTGATAGGTGTTGCTTTAGTTTTTAAACACCGAAAAAATAAAAACAATAAGGGAGGAAAGCAACCATGAAACATATTAAGTTACTTGCAGTGTTTCTTGTGGGTATTTTTATTCTTTCCTCTACCTTACCATCTACAGCAGCCCAATCAGATGATTCAAAACTTATAGAAAAAATGTTAATGGCTTGGTTTAGTCTTCGCGTAGGAATGTTTGGATCCCCCTATTTTGTTTTGAGGTTTACTGAACCAGAAGCGTTCATCGCAGAGCCAAGTACTATAGGTATAGAATATCTCAATCAAACTACAATAACTATCGGAGCAATATATCCATCCACTGGCGGCTATAGATCATTGCAAGATGAAAATTATATGCCAGATAGTCTTATGGTTGGACATGACTTTGAATTTAAACTGGAAGTCCCTGATTATGTCCCTGAAGACGCATTTATTGCTCATTTCAGCCCACAGCAATTAGTGGGTGGCGATACAGGGAATTTGAAAGCAACTCTTATCATAACTTCAAATATTCCAAAAGATGCCACACTGCCAAGGAATATTCAGCTACGTATAAATATTACAAAATATACAACATTTGGAAATCTTTACCTGCCTGAAAAAGATCGACGTGGTATATTTTTAAGTCTTTTAAAAGGAAATAAAGGACTGCCTCGGATAACATGGTTTTATTACGCTACATTTAGTGGACATCCTTTTGGTAGATTATATAGTGGAAAAAGGCTTTTAGAATTCTGTTCTTATGTTGACATCGTCGTAAAATTAGATCGATTTCATCTTGCAGATGTTATACCACTTAAACGCGTAGAAGTTGGACCAGATCAACTTACTTCAATACCCATTGAGATTAGAAATCTTGGAAGCCATGTTGATACTTTTAATTTCAGAGTTAGTTCAAGCAAAGGAAGTGAATTAATAGTCTCACCACCTCCTGCAATTACTCTTGGTCCTAACGAAGTAGGATATACCTCAGTTGGTGTTGCATCACCTCTTACCTTTCTTGATCCAGGGACAGCACATTCTATAAATATTGAGGCATATTCAATTTATGAACCAGAGGCAATTTTCAATAATACAGCTACGGTAATAACGAGAGGAATTTATATTTCAGAGATGAATGCAGCATATGCAGCAATCTTATTTGTATTATTGCTTATTGCTGTTGCATTTATATTATTCAGAAAAAAACGAATAATAGAAGAGAACCTTAAAAAACCAGAGAAACCATGGACAATTCCCATAGAACAGAAACATCTAGAAGAATTGAAGAAAAAAGACAGAAATGAATACGAGAAAGAAAGACTGATGATGGAAGACGAATACAAATCAGCAATGCTTTGGTATAATAGCTACCTTCAATCAATAAGACAAGAAAAGCGGAAAGAAAAATCAAAACAGCTCAATTCAAAAGTAACCAAGTTCTTCAAAAAACCTGAAAAAAAGAAAGAAAAATCAAAGGAAAAAGAAAAACAACCAAAGAAAGAAAAAAAACCAGTTGAGAAAGTAGAAAAAACCATAAAAGAAGAAAAAGTAAAAGAAACTCCTGAGATTGTCAAAGAGCAATACAAAACCATCCAGAAAAAATCTGAAGAAATGCAACAGAGAAAAGAAAAAGCTCTTTTAAAAATAAAACATGCTCAGGAAAAACAGAAGAGAAAAATCAAAAAGTAACCCTATCCTTTCTTTTTAACAATCTTTTTTACATCAAAGATGATGATTAATACTATGATAATTATAGAGAGAACATATACGTAGAACCCAACATTTTGTCCCCAACTACAAAATATTGTTGCAGCGGTTTCTTCACCAGGGATACCGATATCAAGAGTTCCTTCTCCACTAAAACTTCCAATCCCAACCTCGGCTAGTTCTGACATACCAACTGAAAATATAAGAATTGAGCAAGTAAACAGAACAATTGCAAAAAACAGTGATAAGAAATACAGTTTATTACTGAATCGTCTCAAAAACATACTTGAAAGTATGAACAGACATGCTAGTGCGGTAAATAGTGGAATGAGAGAAACCACATCAATAAATAATTCAGGTAAAAACGAAAGTTCCCCTGAAATAACACCGGTAGCAGTAGTTGTGGTAACAAGTTCTAACGGGATAAGATACATTGTTGTCGATGTTTCAACCCCAGAAGAGGACCCTTGGAGCATCCACCAGGGAGAAACAACTGCAACGATTACAAGAGAAATGGCAAGTATCTTTAAAAAATACATAAAATCTTTTTTTACGTAGGTAAAAATCAAACCTATCAAAGCAAAAATGATAGCAGAAATCGTAACAATTAAGGGAAACACAGGCTCTTGTGTTGTTATCACATCAAATCTTCGTTCACCAAACACATTGATTTTTCTAGCACCAATGAGGCCATCTGGGTTATATACTTTAACAGTATACATACCTGGTGGAAGCAAAAATGTCAGACCTGACGTATTACTTTGGCTCTCTACCTCTTTACCACCTCTTGATATGATTACTCTTGCATCTTCTACTGCAGTACCTCGGGAGTCCAAGACGTTTATTTTTATGGCAAATGCAGCAGGAAATTCAACATCAATATCTTCTGACGGGATCGGTATGTCTTTTTGCACGATAAACGATTTATATTGCAGTGTTAGCTGATACATTGCTGGAGGGAGATTTGTAAAAAGATACCTCCCATCGGCCTGTTTTTCTGCTGAAATAACGGTAGGTTCATCCATTGTGCTGCTTGTAAGAACAGGAGTAAATTTTATCTCTGGGACAAGGCCCCACGTATCATAAACTGTGAGTGCGAAACTATATCGCTGGATATCTACCGTTTTTTTTATGGAGATAATGCTTCTCCTATATCGTAACGCTACCGGTTCTTCATAGACAATAAAACTCCTGTAGTAAACTTTGAGAATGTAGTTTTTTGTCATGTGGCATGGTGCGGTAATAATTGTTTGCCCCTGTTCATCGGTAACGCTTTTTGCTACTGCAACATCGTCTTGGAGTAAAACCGCTTCAGCACCAGCAACTCCAGTATCATGTTGATCGATGACAGAAACCTGTATGGAGCCTTCGGGTCTGCAGAAAATTCTGGTTTTGATATCTTCAGTGACATCGATTACTTGAAATCCAACGTATTTTCGCTCTCGTCCGAAAAATGGGTTCTCTTTGAATATTTTGACAACGTATCTTCCAGGTTGTAGGTTTTGAAAACAAATTTTTTTGACAAGTGATGCATTTCTAAAATCAAAAGAAGATATGATAGTTACAATTCGCTCAATCATGTTTGCCTCACTAAGATCAGGAAGAGGTTTCAATAGTAGTCTTCCTGCGGCACCTGATATGATGAACTCTTCTTCTTTATATAACTCAGCACTAATATAGGAAAAGTTTCTTCCGAAAAGAGCAGCAAAAGCTGATCCCATAGGAACCGAGGGAACTAAGTGGACAAATACAGTAAGTGTGTGACTATCTGTTTCTTCAGGTTCTTTGTCAAATTCATCGTCATATGATGGTTTTAATTCTACTAGTCTTTGAAAGATTTCGGTTTCTTCAGAAACAATAGTGTATCCTCCTGTTTTTGAAGAGAAAAACTCTGCATCAAACTCAACGACAAAATCATCTGGTATAACGCGGTCGTGCATACCTCTTGCTTCATAGGAGTTTCTTCCAAACTGCAGGTTTGCCATATTATTTTCGATTCCTGGGAGATGCGGGTAGTCTATCTCATATGCCTTCACTTGCACGCCGTCGCGTTCATCCGTTCCCGACTGTACAACGCTGTTTGAACTAAAAATAAGGGCATGAGAAATCCCGGTTTCTCCGTAGTCAAAGGATGCCCATGTCTTCGCACCAGCATCAACGTCATCCTTGGTGCTCAGTACTCGTATGTCTGGGTCTTCTGGGATGTATTCTGGGTCTGGATCTAATGGGTATTCTTCGATGATATCGTGTTCGTTATAGACGTGAAGATAGGGAAGTATTTCACCAAAGTTTAGGTCTTTAATTGAGGAACTTGAGATTTCTCCACATTGAAGAATCGCATACGATCCATCGGTATTAAGATCTAATGCGACAAGTAGTTCTTTTAATGCTTCATGTTTTACATGCGCATGTATTCTTTTGTTTTCAGATGGACAATAGTAGTATTTGTAGACTGCGGTTGTTTGAATATCATCTCTTTTTGATGTTGATACGATACCAAACTCGACCATGAGATTCCCATCAACAAGTATTTCTTTTGACACAAGACATTGACTTGTTGCAGAATAATCAAATAATCCTTGGTCGTAGTAGTATTCAAAAGCAAACGCTGCAAACAATTCCCCGTTTTTTGGCATGACTTCAGTTGTTTTGTCTTTGAGTTTTGTGACATGCTGGGAGGTATGATACCCCATCACTTCGCCTTCTTGTGAGACAGCATAAATGATGTATTCATCCTGGGTTATTTTGTAGTATTGCGATGTTAATGGGTAGCCAGAGATGGGCTCGTAGAGATAGTATGATTCTTCCACACCGACATGATCTGTATAACTGGGGTTGGATTTTCCAGTATCATCGTAGTAGACGTAATATTGTTCTTTTCCGTTTGCCTCTTCTGGGATGAGATAGACAAGACCACATCCCTGTATATATGTCTCATCGAGATAATTTAATTTGTAGATCTGAGATTCTAATTCTTTAAAAGTATCTCCCTTTTGAAGGATAACGCGAATGGAATGCTGTTGTTCGTTTTTTGCCCAACAACGATTTTCAAACTCTATATGTATATCGATTGGTTGATATTTTGCACTATCAGTACTTGTATCAAATGGAATAAGTATCTTTTGTCGATATGACCAATCATCATCCCACCATAGCACATTCTCTGCAAGTAAGGGCACAGGTAGCAGTGTCAACAGTACGAAGTTTGCAAGGAGTAAACTAGCGACTATTTTTGTATGCATTATCGTTCACAGTTCCATTTGGTATATAGTTATATTATAGTATAAGATATATTTAATTTTCTCATTATTTTAACTTAATTGACAAAACGTCGATCAAATTTGTAAACATAACAACTACAAAAGAAAAAAACACAACAGTTAAATCACCAAAATCTTATTCTCCACATATTATGCCACGATCGGGGAGGCTACGGACATATATAAAAGAATATACAGAATCACCAAGACTTCAAAAAATATCATTTATCCCACCGTTTCTCGTACTCATTGTTGAAATCATCCTTCTTAGACATGCACTCAGCATACAGGAAGGATACATAATTGCATTAACTGCAATACTATTGATTCTCTCAGCAATAGAGATACTGCTTGTCGGAGAAGAGATACATGAACATTATCATAGAACCAATTTTGACAGGATACTAACTATTAGACTGGATGACTTTATCATCGAAAGTAAGAAAAAAAATGTAAAACTACTTGTCGAAGAATTCATTGAAGTATATCCAAACTACCGCAGCCACAGAAACGAAATATATCATATCGCCTGTCAAATCATGCAGGCACATAAAAAAGAAGCAATAGAAAAAACAATAGAAGACATCCTGAAAATATTTTTCAAGAGAAATAAGAAGAAAAACGTCGACGCCATACTCGAAGGATTCATAAAAAAATACCCAAAATACAAAAAATATAGCGCTGAGATATATCAGAAAATCTGTCAATTAAAAGAACAATCTAAATAATAACAAATATCAAATTTAGATAATACTTCCATTTTTTATCACAGCATCCACCAAATTAACACCAAAATGATACGGTATAAACGTATGACTTGGACAGCTCAGAATCAGTATATCTGCTTGTTTCCCGGATTCAAGACTACCAATTCTATCATTTGAACCTATGGCACAGGCACTGTTAAACGTTGCAGCAGTAACAGCTTCTGCAGGCGTCATCTTCATATTAAGACAGGCAAGTTGAATCATAAACTGCATGTTTTCAGTCCAACAATTAGGGTTAAGATCTGTTGCCAGAGCAACAGGAACACCAAGCTTAATCATCGTTCTTGCATTTGAATACTTCTTCATCATAAGAGAAAACGGAGTACCAGGGAGAAGAACACCAATCACACCAGATTTAGCCATCGCTTTCAAACCCGTATCCGAAGACATCAAAAGATGATCAGCAGAGATAGCACCTACCTCTGCAGCAAGAGCAGCACCACCAGTATCAACGATTTCATCAGCATGAATCTTAGGAGTAAGACTATAGTTTTTTCCCGCCTCTAAAATCCGTCTTGATTGCTCTCTGGTAAACACGCCTTTTTCACAAAACACATCACAAAACTGAGCCAGTCCTTTTGTTTTTGGAAGCATATCATCAATAATTAGGTCAATATATTCATCAGAACCCATTTCTTTTGGGATAGCATGTGCACCGAGAAACGTTGAGACAATATCCATCTCATGCGACTCATTAAGCTTCTTATGAATCTTTAGAATCTTAAGCTCAGTTTTTGTATCAAGTCCATACCCACTCTTTGCCTCACAAGTTGTCGTACCATGCGAAAGCATCATGTCAAGACGATTTTTACTTTGATTAATTAAGCTATCATTTGATGCTTTTCTTGTCTCATCAACTGTATAAAAAATCCCACCGCCTTTCTTCAAAATATCCATATACGAAAACCCTTTCAATTTCATATCAAGTTCAAACTCACGTGACCCTCCAAACACCAAATGAGTATGAGAATCAACAAAACCAGGCATCACCGTCTTTCCCGTGGCATCAATAGTTTCCTCAGCCGAATAATTTAAATTCTTACCTGTCTCTATAATTTTACCATCATTTATTGCAATCGAACCATTATAAATTATTGATAAATTGCTCATTTGTTTTTTTATTCTTGGAGCATTAGGTCCTTTAAGCGTAACAAGCTCGTTTGCATTTTTGATGAGAATATCAACTGTTTCCATGCAAGATTCCCAAATAGTTAAAAGAAGAACCTAGATTAAGGGTTTACGGTGCATTTTATGGAAAAAATAGTCGAATGTGTCCCAAATTTCAGCGAAGGAAGAGATAAATCTGTTATCGATGCAATATCTGCTGCAATAAAAGCTGTTGATGGAGTAAAACTTCTCAATGTAGATCCTGGCGCAGATTTCAACAGAACAGTCTACACGTTCGTTGGTGAGCCAGAGTCTGTTCTTGAAGCTTCTTTTCAGGCAGCAAAGGTTGGTACAGCCTTGATAGATATGACAAAACATAAAGGAGAACATGCAAGAATGGGTGCCTTAGATGTCATGCCTTTTATACCAATTAAGGGAGTAACTCAAGATGACTGTGTAAAGCTTTCAAAGAAGTTTGGAGAACGTATGGCAAAAGAACTTGGCGTACCAGCATTTCTCTATGCAAATTCTGCGACAAAACCTGAAAGAGTACGACTGCCAGATATCCGTAAAGGTGAATACGAAGCACTTGAAGAAAAATTCAAAGATCCAGGATTTGCACCAGACTATGGCAGACCCGTGTTTGTCCCTAAAAGCGGGGCGACAGCAACTGGTGCAAGAGAAATTCTAATAGCTTATAACATCAACCTCAATACAAACGATAAATCTATTGCAGGAAAGATAGCTGGAAAGATTAGAACAAGTGGTGTTCTTAAAAAGGATAAGAATGGTGAGAAAATAATTGGTCAGAATGGAAAACCTGAAAGAATTCCAGGTAAATTTAAAGGAGTTCAAGCCGGTGGAATGATGTATGATGAAAACATTGCCCAAATTTCCATGAACCTTCTAAATTATAAAGAGGTAAATCTTCATGACGTCTTTGAAACCTGCAGTGAAGAAGCAGAAAAACTAGGTGCAAAAGTTACTGGAAGTGAAATTGTTGGTCTTTTACCAAAAGAATCACTTGTTATGACAGGACGATTCTATTCAGAAAAAGAAAAATTAAAAATAACAAACGAAGACGAACTAGTTACTCTTGCAATTGATAAACTAGGCCTCTCTGAGCTATATCCATTTAATCCTGAAGAAAAGGTTATTGATTATATGGTTGAAGAAACAGGTCCACTTGCATCACTTTCGGTGAAGGGTTTTCTCTCTGAGCTTGCATCAAAAAGCCCTGCACCTGGTGGTGGAAGTGTTGCAGCACTCTCCGGTGCGCTGGGAACTGCGCTTTCTTCAATGGTATGTAATCTTACTATTGGAAAAGAAAAATACAAAGATGTGCGAGAGGAAATCAAAGAAGTATACGCAAAAAGTGAAAAACTAAGAAAGAGACTCACTGAGTTAATCGATGAAGATACCGAAGCGTTTAACGACGTTATCAAGGCATTTAAAATGCCAAAGGAGACAAAAGATCAAAAAGAAATACGAAAACAGGCAATACAACAGGGATATAAAACAGCAGCACAAGTTCCTCTTAAAACAGCAAAAACTTGTGAGAAAATACTAGATATCGCTAGAATTGTTGCTGAAAAAGGCAATAAGAATTCAATTACTGATGCAGCAGTCTCGGCGCTCATGGCAAAAGCAGGTGTAGATGCAGCGATTCTTAATGTTAAAATTAATTTGGGATACATAAAAGACAGTATGTTTGTAGAGAGGATTTCTTCTGAACTTGACGAGTTGCAACAAAATACTATCGATAAGACAAATAACATATTAAAAATCGTGGAAAAATCACTCTAGTAATAGAATCAAGGATGAAGACCCATGGCGTTACCACCGAATGAGGTGTATAAACTTCTTCTTACTCATTTTGGAAATCAAGAATGGTGGCCATTTGACAGAGAATATCACAAAAGAAATGGAAGTGACCCAAGATTTGAGATTATGATAGGAGCAATTCTTACACAAAATACGGCATGGTCTAATGTAGAAAAAGCTCTTTTAAATCTTAAAAAAAACAAGTCTCTAACGGTAAGAAAAATCGTTGATATGCCGTTAGAAAACCTAAAGGTGATGATTCAGCCGTCTGGTTTTTTCAATCAAAAAGCCATACGTCTTAAGATTTTAGCTTCCTATATCTATGAAAATTACGACGGTAGTTTAGATAAATTTTTTGAAAGAGATCTACAGGATATAAGAAATGAACTATTATCACTGAATGGCATTGGCCCTGAAACAGCAGATTCAATGCTTTTGTATGCAGGAAACCTGCCAATATTTGTTGTCGATGGATATACAAAACGTATCTGCAAACGAATACCTCTCCAACCAAAAGATGGATCCTATGATGAAATCCAGCAGTATTTCAAAAGTGAACTTTCAAAAAACCTTCCAGAAAAAGATATGGTACCATTGTATAAAGAGTTGCACGCGCTAATTGTTGAGCTTGCTAAAAATTATTGTAAAACAAAACCATGCTGTGACAGCTGTCCTCTAAAAAAGGATTGCAGATTTAGTCTATCTCAAAAATCCTTCTAATTTATCTCTCAGTACTTCAGCAGGGACATCAGGAAGGGAGATCATCTGCGTGGTGCCAAGGTGACCTTTTCCAGAAAGTTTAATACTGATAAACCCTGCATTTTCAATTTCTTTTAAATAATTCCAAAACATCGTATGTGCCCGTGGTTTCTCATTGTATTCTTCACAAGTTATCGCATATGTTTTTTCAACCTCACTCGTGATTGCATATGCACTGTCATCTTTTTGTAATCGTTTCGCAATCGAAAGCAGCGTGAGAAGATGATGTTTTTCCAGGTTCTTCAATTTTGTCTCCGTAACAATAGAGTATGTTTCTGCTTTTGCTGCTCGCACATGTTCTGGCACCACAAGTTGAACATGTTTTTCATCAGCATACATACCAGCTTTCCAGAGAAGCTCTATGGCAAACCGAGCATCTCCCCATTCACTGGCGATATCTGCAATGAGATCAACGCTTTCTTGTGATACCGTATTATTATGAAACGCAAGTCCTACTCGCTTTTCTGTGATATCATACAGTTCATCACGGGTATATTTATCTAAAATTATGGTGTTACTTCTTTTGAAGGTGCTAAGAGCCGATGAATCCAGATCTGACAACACATCTTTTTGTGAAACCATAATAATTGAGATGGGGTTGTCTGTTTTCATTGTTTCATCGGTAAATCGTGTAAGATTATAGAGAAGCTCAGACCCGCTTTTTTTCAAAAGTGCATCAGCTTCATCAAGGACGAGTATAAGCTGTGCCTCTCTTCGTTGCAGTTGTTTGTGAAGAATCTGTAGCATTTCTTGAACTGAAAAACCTCTATCTGGAAAACGCTTGTCAAAATGATTTAAAACACCGATAAGTACCATTGAGTCTGTTGATCGTTTTCGACAGTTTATATGGACATATTCGATAATCTTTGCTTGTTTTCGTGCAATAGTTACGAGGGAATTGCAGAATTTTTTTGTAATAACGGTTTTTCCAGTTCCAATAGGTCCTCTAATCACCGCGTTTTGTGAAATACCGCTAAGTAGTGGCTTGAACATCTGAGCAAGCTTTCGAAGTTGTTCTGTTCTATGCGGAAGTTCTTCTGGAACAAAGTCAAAGTCTAGCGCATGAAGATCTTTTATGACAGATGAGGAGAAAAGTTCATCCTCGATAATATCCCTCATTACGTTCTGTAATGGCTGAGAGTAATAAAACTTTATCTCTATTTTTGGATAAAGATTATACCCACTAAAACCATTTACGTTTTTGACAATGACAAATAACGCTTCTGCTCAAAAATCCTTAGAATTTCTCAAAAACAGATTTCAAGAGTACTACAAAAAAAATACGTTAGAGCTCCCTGATCGATTCGGCAGAAGAGAATTTGCATTTGTATTATTCGGGGGAAAAGGAATGATACGACATATATCATTTGATAAGAAAAAAAAACTATTAAGTTTTTTAGGTGAACGAGCACCGCAACACGTCTATTATTCATCAGCATACTATCAAATACCAGATGCGCCAACAATGCAGGAAAAAAACTGGATGGGGGCAGAACTTATCTTTGATTTAGACTCTGATCATCTTCCAAATGCAGAAACCATGAGCTACAGCGAACAACTCTCTGCTGTAAAAAAAGAATTCAAAAAACTTGTAGAAGAATTTCTACTGGATGATTTTGGATTTGATGAAAAACATCTTGAACTGTATTTCAGTGGAGGAAGAGGATATCATTGCCATGTAAAAGACCCAGCCATTTTTGATTTAGACAGCAACGAACGAAGAGAACTCGTTGACTATATTACAGGAAGAGACCTGCAGGATTCCATCATATTTCATGAACAGGTAACAGGAAGAAAACAGTATGGTGGGCGCTTCTATCCAAGTGGAAAAAGCCTGAAGATGCCTACTCCAGATGAGAAAGGTTGGAAAGGAAGAATCAGCCGGGGAATCATTGATATCGTTGATGAAATTAAAAAAAGCGAGAATCCTGAAAAAAAACTAAAAGAATATGGAGTAAAAGAAAAAGATGCAGAAAAACTTGCAATAGAGCTTTCTGAAGAAAGAATAAAAAGAATACGGGAAGGAATGCTTGATCAGTCAAAAACAATTAGAAAATTTTTTCTCAATAGCGCGTTAAGAAAAACAGCAGTAACACTTAGTGCTGGCGAAACAGATGAACCAGTAACCTGCGATGTAAAACGCCTTATTAGACTTCCTTTTTCTCTACATGGAAAAACAGGATTTAAAGTAGTTAAAATCGGTATCGATGAGTTGGAAACATTTGATCCTTTAAGAGATGCCGTGGTTTTTAACGATGACCCAGTTACAGTACATCTAAACACCTCCTGTACTATCAAAATGAATCAACAAAACTTTAATTTAGAAGAAGGAGAACACAAAGTGCCACTGTATCTTGCTGTTTTTCTCATTGGAGGGAGAAAGGCAAGTATTACATAATAAAAAACAATAGTGAATGAGCAGATGGATAAACGAACACATATAGAAAAAATTGATAAAAAGATGCAGGAGCAGGGTTGGAAATTTATTGGTGCGATACTCCACTACAACAAAGCATGGAAAAACCAAGCAGCAGTCTATGAACGGAATGGAAAATACGTCGTATCAGGTCTTGATGCAAGTGGAAAGAACAAGTTACATGAGCCAATAGAAAAAAAAGAGGCTCTAAAAAGGATGAATGAGAGTTTAGAAGAGATACGGAAAATTATTTTTGATATATAAACAATTTTTTTTGCAGATTACCTCATACAAATCGTATGGTTTCAAGATTCATTGGAGCAGCAGTATTAAGATTAAATCGTTTATGAACCGTAGAGGAAAGATCAAGACATTTTGATTCTTCGCCATGACCAAAGATAACTCTTTCAGGACGCGGCGACATGTTACTGATAAATCCTGTCAGTTGCCTGCGGTCACTATGTCCTGAAAAACCATCACAAGTATCCACATTCATCTTCATCTCAAGATTAACAATAGTTCCACCAACATTGAGTGGGATTTCTTTTGATCCTCGTTGGATTTTCCGCCCCGTTGTCCCTTCTGCTTGATATCCAACAAACACAATAGTGTTTTTACTATCTGAAGCCCATGATTTAAGATACTCCATGACAGGACCGCCGTTCATCATACCGCTTGTTGCAAGAACAACACAAGAGCCTTTATCAGCAATTATTTTTTCTCTCATCTCTACACTGTCAACTCGTTTGAAGATATCAGAAAGAAGCGGATTATCTCCTTTTTGAAATATCTGACTTCTCAGTTTATTATTAAGATACTCAGGGTATGCGGTATGAATCGCAGTTGCCTCCCATATCATACCATCAAGATAAACAGGAACCTCAGAAATCTCCTTGTTTCGTACAAGATTCTCAAGAACAATCATGACCTCTTGACTCCGTCCAACTGCAAAAACAGGAATAAGAACCTTTCCCTTCTTTTTCATTGATTGAAAGATAATATCTTTAAGACGTTCTGTAGCCTCCCTTCTACTGGGTTGATAATCATCTTTCCCCCCATACGTAGATTCTACAATTACAGCCTCGACGCGTGGGAAATGATTTACAGCAGGATTGAAAAGCCAGGTTCGTTCATATTTAATATCACCAGTAAACGCTATATTATACAACCCCTCTCCAACATGGAAATGACAAATAGAGGAACCAAGGATGTGGCCAGCATTATGAAACGTCAGTCTAATATCAGGAGTAATATCTGTTGTATCTCCATATCCTACTGGTATGCAATGTGTAATGACATTACGAATGTTTTCTGAAGAGTAGGGAACCTTTTTTGCATCAGCAGCGGCAACTTTTAGATAATCCATCTGAAGAAGCGTCATCATATCCCGCGTTGGATGCGTGCAATACACAGGACCATCATAACCATATTTATACAACAGCGGCACAAGACCAGAATGATCAAGATGCGCATGGGTAACAACTACTGCATCAATTGTTTCAAAAGGTAAAACCTCGGGTAGATGAATATACGGAGAGCTATTATTATCTGAAGAGACGTCAATACCGCAGTCAATCATAACCTTACTATCCTGGGTATGAAGCAAACTACAAGATCTGCCCACCTGTCGGAAACCACCTAGAGCAGTAATTCGTACAAATTTTTCACCATCAGAAACCCCGCGGTGAAGCTTTCTCCCCATCTTCTGCAGTATCACTTTTCGTTCATCACTCATCGATCGCAGGTAACCACGGATTTCCTTCACAGTTTTGGATTGAATAGGAGGAGCTCTAATTATTTTAGGTGTCCAGTTGATTCTTTTTCTTATTTCATTGAGAAGCATACCTTCTTTTCCAATCGCAACACCTGGTCTTAACGCCTCAATCGTTACCTCACCAACATCAGGTTGAAAGTAGATTTCAACTATCTCTGCATCATTTGGAATGATTGCTCGAATCTTTTTTTCCGCAAGATCAATATCGGTAAGAACAGAAGGATCAGGGCGCACGACAATGCGTTTCTGTAGTGTTTTTGCAAGATTTTTAACGAGATCTTTATTCTTTGCAAACTGATCAGGTGTCTTTGTATAAATAACAAGAAGCGCTCCTTCAAACTCGACATCTGTTACATCAATACTTGCAGGTATCGAACCTCGAATCTTTCCTTTAAAATCCCGTAAAACATCATCTACTGTCATTTTTTAACCTTGTAAAATTACATATTATAATCGTATATTCTAAGATAAATTACCGATAAACAGATCTATTTTCCCATTTTTTCTAATCGTGTTTTAATTTCTTCTTCAGAAATCATTCTGAATTCTTTCTCATTAATAACGGCAATATCAATCCCATCTCCAGAAGCTGAATCCCTTCCCATCGCAGCAGTCATTGCTCTTGCAGCAAGATCAATACCCTCTTCAACAGTCATATCATCTTTATATTGATCTTCTAAAACACCAAACACATATGGTGAACCAGATCCACCTGCTGTATAGTTATCAGGTATTGCTCCTCCTGCTGCATCAAGAGAATAGACATGTCCACCTTGAGAATCCCAACCGCCAAGTATCAACTGCACGTAATAGGGATAAAATTTCCGCTGGTTTAAAATATTTGACATAAGAGTTGCTGCACTCTTAACAGGCATCTGCGTATCTCGTTTCAACCGATACAAGTTCACCTCTGCACTAAGATACCGTGAGAGAACCTGCAGATCACCAACAAGCCCAGCAGTACAAAGCCCTAAATGTTCATCGATTTTGTATAGTTTCTTTGTCGCTTTATGTGCAATAAGCGTCCCCATTGTTGCTCTACGCTCTGTTGCAACTATCACACCGTCTTTACAGACCATACCAAGTATTGTCGTTCCGGTCTTCTTTAATTCTTCTGACATTTCTGACATAATTACTACTCCCATAAATCCTGGAAAAATACTGAGTACGAATCTCACCTCTTTTATATATACTTTGTGTAAAATCCGATCAGAAGACCAAGTGTTTCTACTGATCTTGGAAAACTTGACTAGATAATAACCAGTTTTTTACCAAGTTTTTCGAATTTTTCCAATGCAAAGTTAAGATCATCTTTTGTAAGTCCTGCATTCATCATAGTTCTAATTCGTGCCTTATCCCGAGCAACCATTGGAAATACAATGGGTAACGCAAATACACCCTCATCATACAAACGATTACTGAGATCTTTCGCTTTTTTTGACTCACCAACAATCACCGGAGTGATCGGTGTTTCACTCTCTCCTGTATCAAATCCCATTGATTCAAGTTCTTTTTTGAAATACTTCGTATTATCCCAAAGAGTTCTGACATGTTCTGGTTCTGTTTCAAGGACATCAATTGCAGCAAGCTGTGCTCCTGCAACAGCTGGCGGATGTGAGCCAGAAAGAAGCCATGTCCGGGATTTATTATATGCATAATTAACAATATCCTGACTTCCTGCAATAAGACCACCAACAACACCAAATGCTTTACTGAAGGTTCCCATTTCAACATCGATTTTTCCTTCGATACCAAAATGCGCACCAATTCCCCGTCCATCTGAACCAATGACTCCTTCCCCATGGGCATCATCAACATACGTCATCGCACCATATTCCTTTGCAATATCTACGATTTTATCCATCGGTGCAATGTCACCATCCATACTAAACACTCCATCAGTTATAACAAGGATTCTATTGTATTTTTTATCAGCATCCTTTAGTGCATTCTCCAATTCACCCATGTCACGATGTTTAAAAACCGCTCGATCTGCCTTGGTAAGTCGTACACCATCGATAATACTGCCATGATTGAGTTCATCAGAGATGATAATATCTCCTTTCCCGACAAGTTGGGGGATAAGTCCTGCATTTGCAGCAAAACCTGTCTGATAAATAAGAGAAGATTCTGTTCTTTTAAATTGAGCAAGTCGCTTCTCCACCTCCATATGAAGATCCATTGTTCCTGCAATAGCACGTACCGATCCAGAGCCAGCCCCATACTTTTTTGCAGCATCAATTGCACCTTGTATAAGCCGGGGATGATTGCTAAGATTAAGATAGTTGTTTGAGCAAAGCATTATTACTTCTTTTCCATCAACCACAGAATGAGGCGTTGAACCTGTTTCAAGGATACGGAGTTTCCAATCAAAGTCATTCTTAACAAGTTCTTCATATTCTTCTTTTAAAAATGCAGTTGGATGTCGTTTCATAAATACTTTTCCTCCCAAATTTAATAGGATTTCAGTGAAACATATTAAGATATTAAAAGTTGTTGGTTTGTATCTTGACAACCCTACTAAAACGGTATCCAATGACAACCATCATAAATTCAAGCTTGGCAAACATCTGATCAAGTTTTTTATCTCCTGTATCTACCCGTATGACTGGAGTGTTTGCAAGTTTTGAAGGAGTAGATATCACTATTATATTGTCTAAACCAATTTTTTTGATTACTTTTGGGCTTAATTGAAGGTTTCCTCGGCCAAGGATAAAACCTTGTGCACCAATAGGGCTAAGAATAACTTTTGACTTCTGGTGCTTATCCAGTAGTTTCAGTATTTTTTCTTCATTAAGGTCTTTACCTACCAGTTTTTTCTTGTACACTGCATCGATACCCAACAGAGTATTTTCAATATTCATTTTCTGTGCAATATAGTCAATGGTTCCACCAGATCCAAACAGATACAGGAAATCATTGTTCTGTTCAATCTCATCCATAATATGCTCAGTAAGTTCATCTTTTATGGCATCATCTGATACCGATTCAAAGCAGGATTTTCCAACTTGAATGTAGGTTAGCTCTACAATGCCTTTGGCGACACCAAACAATCGTATATTCCATTCCCCCTTACGATATCGCTCTTCGTCAAGATCCATGATTTCCGCATCACCAATGGTAAGATTTTGGTTTACAAATTCATGAAGCATTTTTGCTGTAGCACTGGTGGTGATGCCAAATACCCCTGAATGCATTTTTACCCCTGAAGGGATACCTAATATCGGGATTTTTTTACCAACTATCTCAAAAATATCCCTTGCAGTTCCGTCCCCACCACAGAAAACAATTAAGTCGACTTCTAATTCTAAGAATTTCCTACAAGCTTCTTTAGTATCTTTAGAAGAAGTAGTCTTTTCTGAAGGTTCATAAACTATTTCTATTTCTTTGATTCCTACGTTTTTCAATTCGTCGCTTCCCATATCTCCTTCGCAAGTGAACCACTTTATGCCGTCATTTTTTGAAAAATTTGTTAGGAATTCCTTTAGCATTCCCTCTGCTTTTTGTGATGCCACTGGTTTAGCTCCAAGCTCAATAGCTTTTTTAAAAACTCCATCGGTCCCTTTAAGACCTACTTTTCCACCCATGCCAGCAATAGGGTTTACAACAAAACCAATCTTAGATTGCATTATCTATTACGTCTGCGATAACAAGCCTCAATATTTAAATAATGTTGGAAAAATGGGCATGAAAGGATACGGACCCACGGGCATCTATTTTTTTCTAAGGAGAACGACTGCATAGAATAGGCCATTTTTGGTTTTGCTATGCAATATCTTATAACAAAACTGACTTCTGATACTTTAATCATTACAAATGATTCTAAGTAACAAATCTAAATAAATTCTCGTTTATAATAAAATGGGGTGTAGTCCAAAATAGGATATTTATTAACAAAATAAGGATATGTGTTATTGTCAGTATGAGAATCTAAATGGGTTTTTTGGTAAAAACAGCAAAATAAAAAATTCGATACTGAATAGAAAAAAAATCTGATGAATCCAAGTATGAGTGGAGTATTAAAAATATGTTTAAATAGGATACTGATAATTATTTAAATTAGGAGTAACGAAAAATATGTTGTATCTTTTGTTTTTAACACTTGGTATAATTGCAGTTTTTGCTGAAATTGCAATGCTATATGCCTGGGTTTCAGCAGGATTTCGTTATAAAAAAGAAAAAACTCCTACATACAATCCAAAAACATGTGTTATTGTTCCTTGTAAAGGAGTTGAAAAAAAATTTAAAGAAAATGTAAAAGCAATTAGCAATCAAGATTACAAAAATTATAAAGTAATATTTGTAACAGACTCCAAAGATGATCCTGCATATAAAACATTAAAAGAAATGTATGGAAAGGATACAAAAATCTCTATTGTTGTTTCTGAATTTATTGAAGGATGCAGTGGAAAAATCTCTGCTCTAATTACTGGAATAAAAAATACTGGAGATGTAGAGGTTTATGTTTTTGCCGATTCAGACATTAAACCTCATAAAAAATGGCTGTCTCTTTTAGTATCAGATCTAAACAATGATGATGTTGGTGCTACAACAGGTTACAGATGGTTTTTTCCTTTTGATATGAAATCATTATTTGTTTCTTGTTGGAATATGGCTAATAGTATTTCCCTGTTTTATAGTTCATACAATTTTGCATGGGGTGGATCAACTGCTATAAAAAAGAAACTTTTTAATAAATTAAATATTGAAGAAGAATGGAAAAAGGGTTTTTCTGATGATCTAATTCTCACAAAAACTGTAAAAAAAGCAGGTTATAAAATAAAGTTTTTACCAAAATGTATATCTGAAAGTCCTGTTGATGGAAACATATGGAATTTTGTAAAATGGGGTACTAGACAGTTAACTTGGGTGCGATGGTATTTTCCTTCAGTCTGGATGGTTTCAGTAGTTGGTGCAGTGGCTCTAAAAATAGCGACAATACTTGGGTTTGCATTGCTAGTTGCTGGTTATATAATTCCAGGTTTATTAATGGTTTCAACAATATTTTTTGAAATAATTTCTGGTTGGATGGCACATTCAACACTTCGAAAAAACATGGGATATCCTAAAGGTAGATTTGGTTCTTCATTTTCATATGCAATGATGATGCCTATTGTTTTCTTTGTACTAGCATATAATAATTTTGCATCAATTTTTAAAACAGAAATAAAATGGGGAGGGAGGATTTATCGAAAACCAAGTAAATCACTCAATCAATAACACAACAAGTAATAGATCTAGTAAAAATTCCTCAATTATTGCTGCAAGAAGCATCAGTAGTTTAGCACATAAACCAAGAACGTGGGAAGTAAAAAATGCTGAATTACGTTTAATGACTGCAGATAAAAAGGTAGAGAGATTCGTTCCAATTTCTCGGAGGAAAAAATACGAGTCCACGGGTATCTAAGGATTTATAAGGAGAGGGACTGCATAGCAAAGGCCTTTTTTGGCGTTGCTATGCAGTCTCCTTAAAACGAGTCAAATGCCGTTATATTTTAGCAATATTGTTCGACTGCTTTTTCCCACCAATCAAATTCATCTGGAAACTTTTTGTAATTCTTATCGAACCATTCCATCATTTCACTATCGTAGTAACCGCCTTTATTGAAACGTTTTTCAAAATCATCAAAACTCATATTCATTTTGATTGCTAGTATTAGATGTCGCGCACCAACATTATCTCCTGGGTTGGTCTGCAATAGTTTTTTGAATAAATCTAATGATTCATTAGTTTCATTGTTCTCCCATAATGAAATTGCTTTTCTAAGAATAGTCCGTATGACATGTCTATTTTCCAACCATGCCCATTTAAAATATCAGGCCAGTTGCCTTCTTTATCTGTTATTAAGTTTAAAGCTCTTTTAAAAGCATTCTCCAATAATGTCGCTGCTTCTAAAGAATTACCTTCATCTTGTAATATTTCACCAAGGAATAAATATGACTCTAAAAAGTCAGGATCTTTCTTAATCAATTCTTCCAGTTGTTTTTTTATATTTTCTGCATTGCTTCCATCGTACATCTCACATAAATCATAGTACAAACTCATAACCTCATGATCTCTATCTAAATATTCTGTTGGTTTTTTTGTCATGATATTTTTCTCCTATCAAATTTAGATATTTTTATTGGAAATTTAGTTTGCATATGAATACTTACTAATATATCGTTATGTCTTAAATTTCATATTCTTTACAATAAACGACAACCTAAACGACAACCATAATGACAACTTTAGATGAGAATATAGTGTGCTCCTCTCCCAGAACCTTTTAATTTAATTATCTCATGTTCCACTAGTTTAGATAATTCTTTGAGAGCAGCCTGTCTTGAAATATTATACATTTTAGCTATATCACCAGCTGTTATTCTTCCATTCTTTTGAATATAATCAATAATTTTTATTTGCCTATCAGTGAGTGCAATCTGAGCTTTTGACTCTCTTCTTAGTTTTTTAGAGGATAGTCTCAATATTTCTTCTCTCACTCTTGAAATTGATATATGAACCCCTTCAGTGAAATACTCAAGCCAATCTGTGAGATCAAGAGTTTTAGGATCTACCGATTTTAAGGCATTGTAATATGCGGTTCTATCACTATCATAATAATCGTCAAGTGCAAAGAATCTTTTAATATCAAACTCTTTTAAAAAGAGAATAAGAGTTGCCAAGGCTCGTGCCGTTCTGCCATTTCCATCGATAAAAGGATGTATCCGGACAAATTCATAATGCGATATACCAGCGAGGATCACAGGATGAAGTTGATGTACATTATCTGAGTTTAACCATTTAATAAATTCTCCCATTAAAAAGGGTACCTTCTCAGGGGGTGGAGGCATAAAAATAACTTCTCCAGTTATTCTATTACCTACATACACTTGGGTATCTCGATATTTCCCTTCAAAAAAAGAGAGGACGGATGTGAGGGATAGGATGAAAAAAGGATGGGATGCTGGTAGCCCTCGCATCTGATAATAACCATGAGGTTGTTTCTAGCTTATATAGTTACCAAAGAGATTGGTGAATGTATTAGTTTGGCTTCAATTTTAACCAAATGGCAGATGGTTTATTCCTCACGCCGAATATCAGATACAACAGAGGTTTTTATATATATATTTTTAGGTTAGGTTGTATGTATATAGTTATATACGAGTAATGCGAACAAAATATTTATTGGTATGAACAACAGTTCTTAATATATGGTACAAATGTGTTCAAACTGCATTTATTATTTTTCAGGAATTTGTCGAAAAAATTGGGAAATAGTAAATCCGTATACGATACTGGAGTGTAGAGATTTTGAAATAGGAAATACTTCAATTGAAATAGATTTGGGAGTTTGTGCATAAATTTTGTTAAAGAACAATTCAAAGGAGATGTAAGTATGAATGGGAATGAAAATGAGATGGTGCTCACATTAGGAAGTGAAAAAATCCAATTTAAAAAAGTAGAGTTAAAATTTAAAGACGGATATTTTCAGAATGTTTTTGCAGATAAAAACAATAAAACATTATCAGAAACAATTGAACATCATAGATACTCAAATCTCAGTAATATTGTCCTTGAGAATTATTCGGAATTCTTAGATTGTGGACTTGGGGAGTTTCTATCAATTTTAAAGAAGAAAAACGATGAAAACTATAGATTGTTTCTAAACCGATATGGTGATTTAGAATATTCAATATTTTACATTGATGACACGAGAATAATGGATAAAAAAGGGTTATATGCTTATACTGTTGACAATAAACTAAGATACGTTGGGCGATGTTTGGATACTTTCAAAAAAAGAATTAATCAAGGATATGGAAAAATTCATCCTAAGAATTGTTATAAAGACGGGCAGGCAACGAACTGCCATTTAAACTCATTGATTACTGAAAACAAAGATGGTGTGGGATTTTATGTTTATCCTTTAGACGATGATTATGAAATTATGGAAATTGAGAATGATTTGATTGTTAAATATAATCCTGATTGGAATATTGTGGCAAGGTCTAAAATTAGATTTAATAATATGAGAAATAAATTTGGAGGCAATGAAATGATAGATATAAATAGACCAAATACAAATAAGCAGAAAATCCTTAATTTTTTATCAGCAAACAAAGATAATGGATACTGTGATGAGTGTCTCGAAAATGAATTAGATATTCATCCAAGGCAACAAATAAATCAAATATGCCGTATTCTAAAAAATGAAGGCAAGGTAGATAGAATCAAATCAAAATGCCAAAATTGTAAAAAGGAGAAAATATTGGAATCTATAAAATAAAAAAACATAAAGTTGGAGGTGATAAAATAGCAGTAGATTTAAGTATAAAAAATAGAAAAAATGGTAAAGTAAAAGGAGGTTTTTATATGTTAGAATTTCGTTTACATTCTGAAGGAAGTAATAAGAACCCTTTGTGGGGAATTGCATTCCGACATAAAAATGATGTAATTAAAGCTATAGATAGCGAAATGGACAAACGACCCCATCAAATTGATATTGAATTTCCTGATGGAAAAGCATATACATTTGGCATTAGACCATCTTTTTGGAATGGATGTTATGAATTTGTGGATGCTCAAGTGAGAGATAAGGTTTCAGGCAAGTATTTAAGAAAATTGAAACCTATAAAATCATTAGCTATTGATACACTGGGATATAGTACGCAAAAAAAGGGCAATTGTATAATCCAAGTTCAAGTTGTGAAACGGAATCAACTATTACGTATAGCTACTTTTAAGTAAATTCCATCATATTACATTTTATAAGGGGAAAATAATGCTGATATTACATGAAGAATTTAGAATTAAGCTAAAGGAGATTACTGAACTATCTAAAAAAATCAACAAGAACGATACTCGTAAAATACTTGATATGATGAAGGACCATGTAGTAGAAATAGAAGAACTACATAACGAAAAGAATGAGCATTGGACTATAGAAACTGCTGATTTGATTGTTCTTTGTTATGAGTTGCTAATTATGGAAAATAAGGATATAGATGATGTGTTCAAAAGATGTTTACCAAGGTTTGATGTTAAATTAAAGAGGTTGGCTGAAAATGTCAATTGAAGATGAATATGAAGAGTTGAAATCAAAGGTTGTTGAAAGAAAAAAGGATTTTGAGGATTTTATCGACTTTTTAGAAAGTAAGACAACTTGGCTTTCTGCTCCTGCAAGTATAAAGTATCATCTCAATGAGGAAAAAGGGTTGCTGAAACATTCATTAGGAGTCACTAAAACACTATTGAAATTACGAGAACTACTAGCTCCACAGATATCTGCAGAGAGTTGCGTTATTGTAGGTCTTTTTCATGATGTTGGAAAAGTTGGTATGCCAGATGCTCCGAGATATCTGAAAAAGGGAGATAAATTTGTTTATAATAAAGACCAAGTGGAGATGCAGATTGCTAACAGGAGCTTGTATCTAATTACAAAATACATCCCTTTAAGTGATGAAGAAGCACAGGCTATATTGTACCACGATGGTCAGTACATTGCCGAAAACAGATTTATTGCACACAAGGAATGCCCGTTGACTTTGCTACTTACATTTGCGGATACATGGACGGCAGCAGTCTATGAAGAGGGAAGGAAGATTAAGGAGAATAAGAAATATTATAGGAAGGAGTGGAATGATTGAAACAACAACTGAACAGATAAATAAAATTGTGGCTGCAATAAAATCCAAAAAAATTTATGGAAATGAAGCAGTATGGAACTTTTTAATCTTATCTATTTTATCAAATAGTTTACTTCAAAAAGATTATTTTCAATTGTTCTGTGATGCATCTATTCCCATGACTTCCAATTATGATATTTGGTTTGAAGGTGAACCATTATCACCAAGAACAAAGAAACGTGGTTATTCAGAAGGAAATACAAAACTTGATATCGCTTTTGGAAGCATACAAAAAAGACCCAAGACGGCATGTGGAATAAAATATAATCAACACAACGAAGATTCATGGATTTGCTTTGTTGAGGGGAAATTTTTTTCTGATTCTAGTAGCGGGATTACACATGATTCTGACAAAAATCAAATAACTAGGGTAATCGAAAATTTATTATGTTTTCAGGGGGAAGATATGTTTCCTAAAAAATTATACTTTACACTTTTAACTCCAAAAAACTACCTAAATAATTTAGATAGAGATTATTGTAGAAAATTTGAAGAATACAAAAATCACGAGAATATTCTAAGAGATATAGAATCATCCCGCATCCCAAAAAGAATGAAAAAGGATTGGAAATATCCAGATAATTTAGAAGAACGTGTCAAATTGCTCACTATCAATTGGCTTACCTATGAAATGATTATTGAAAAAGAGTTCAATATCCCAGAGTTAAATATAATAAATCTAAAAAATGACCATCAAAACGACTTGAAGTTAAATAAAATACTAAATGATTTAGCAAACGGATTATAATCATAATAATAAAAGTTGACTATTTTTATCAACTCTACATATATTGTTTTTTATGATGGGAATATACTTTTAAGCTGAAAAGCCATTAAATAATTGGGATGCGAACATGAGAAAAGAGTTTTCTACTTCTGATAAAAGTGTCATGTTGAAAATTATTGATTCTGGATGGCAGGAAATAGATAAAGGGCTTTTACATGAGAAAGAAACAAAATTCAACATTCATGTAGAAATTAAAAACAATAAACGGAATCCATTAATAGGTTATTTTGGAGTTCTTACTGAAAGTGGAAAAGAATTTCATTGTGATTATACAAAAGACCTCGGAATCGTTAAAGCCACACCTGAATTAATTACTCATTTGGAAAGAGTTTATGATAACATGTGAACAATAATTCATACACAGCCATTTATAGAGATAACTAACAACAATCCGATAAAAAGAAAAGGGAATTGAAATGGAAAAAATAAGAAATGTTATTGACAACTTGATAAAACTCTTTAAGGAAAATCCAGATAGATGGGAAAATGAACGTTTTACACATTATGATTTCTTCAGATTACTTTTTAACGAATTTACATCTGATGAGATTAAAGATAATTTTATGTGGGAATATCCCGTAGGCAAACCTTCATATGGAACGGGTAATAAATCAGCAGCAGTCGATTTAGCGATAAATATTGATAATGAAAAATGGATTGCCATTGAAATAGAACTCGTTGGTCCTGGAAAAGGATTGGAAAAAGAACTAAAGACGTGTATTGATAAACTAAAAACTGCTCCATTATGTCAAAAGTTTATGGAAAAAGGCTATATTGTCCCACTACTAGATAGAAAATGTGATAAAATTGCTAGAGGTTATTCTATGTCTTATTCAGAACTTTGTCAAAAAACACTAAATGATGCCCAGAATATGATTGGCGATTCACCTATTGAATTAGTAAACGAAGGAATAGTTCTTTATTAAAGAACATGCTCGAATGGAATTATGCGGTTCCACAGGATTTACAGCAAAGACCACAAGAGCCACAATCAGCAAATTGCTCCATTTCCTGTTGGAGAAAATCTTTTGTTAGTGTTCCTACCTTTTCTGGTGAATAATCGCTCATTAATTCTTGGAATTCATTCATATTACTAACTCATATTCTGTTCCGTTCTTATGTTTTAAGAAATATCCAGTAAGAATTAATTCATCCAATGCCCTCTCGAACTCATAATCAGATATGTCTGTGAGTGGTATCTTTTGGTGAAGTGATGTTTTCAAGAACCGTTTTTGTCCTGTTTCTTTTTCAAGCTGTTTTGCACCACGAAGTATTTTTGTTGCATTGATTGAAACCGTTCTTTTATCAGGCATTTGCGTTAAAGGAGTAAGATAGGTCCTCCCTACATTTTCGGCATCCTCCACTAAATCAAAGAATTCCTTGAAAGGTTCTTCCAAATCGTTCTTCATTTTGTGGAAGTCATCTTCTTCTAATTCCCATTTGAATTGAAGACGTGCCCATGCTTTTGCCAGTCTGAGAACTCCAGGGAAATCAACAGTGTTATTCTCTGGAATGTCTCTGAGCATATCTGAACCAATTCGGGTAATTAAATTCCTTAAACGTTTCTGGATACGTTCATCGATATGAGGTTGAATGAGTAATGCACCCATTTGATAATCTAAAATATCAGGGTCTAACCCCCATTCACTTGCTACATAAAATCCTTCTGGAAGCACAATTGGAATTTGAGTTGACATCATGGTTTGTTGTAACTCTGGGCTTAACGTAAAAAGGTAGTTATAGGAAATTTCATCAGAAACTGCTCTTCTCACTTGTAAATTGACTTTTCGTTCATCTTCTCTTGTTTTAATGGGCTTGTATTGAAATGCTTTATTTTGTACAAGAAAATCACCAGGTAATAATTCTCTAATTGCCTTATTCAATGTTAGGAGATTTCTTTTTGAACCAAAAGGAGCGAATGATTGCGCTCCAATTCCACCAATCCCATACACGGATTTTGGACATGATAGAATATTCAAAGCTAATTCTGTTCCAAAAGTTGCTGTGTTACTACTCTCCCAATTGTAAAGAATACGATTTAAGAAATCATCTTTTTTTAGATATGGTTTGGGGAGTTCATCTGGTTTCAGTGGCTCATATCCAGTAACAATGCAAAATTCATCAGTATAGTTGCCATATACTTTCTTTTCTGGGATTTTGATATGTTTAACAATTTTTTCTTCATGTACTCGAATCAATCCTTCATCAATAGGAAATTGAACTTCATCGGGAACAAGATATGTATATGGAGACATTGGGTGGTTGCTGAATGGATTCTTCTTAATATGAAATGACCTGCTGTCAATCCATTCAATCCAGCCTACATGGACATTCTCAGGTTTTAGTAAGTAACTTTCAAAGTTTGTCCATGGTCCTTTTACTCTTTTATTTAGTCGTAGAGATTTAGCCATTTCAATCATCTCATTTTTTAATACAAGTCCCAATCAAAAGGAATGCCTTTTTCCATTTTTTCTTGATGTTTTCTAAATGATATCACTATATCCATCTCTTCAACAATATCGGTTGTCATTTCTGAGCCATCATCATTAAAATAGCTTGTTGCAAAACAGCAATCTTAGCATCAAAATCAAATTTTCTCTGCTAATCTTTCACTTGATAATCGGAAAAATCGAAAGGACTCAATGATTTAAACATGTAAAATCCAATCTTCTACAAA
>Ga0209979_1001214_pt1 | contig 29227 bp, 21 predicted proteins | sample AnhtaG_FD_183114 | JGI IMG/M metagenome (GOLD analysis project Ga0209979, IMG submission 183114) | Deep subsurface microbial communities from Anholt, Denmark to uncover new lineages of life (NeLLi) - Anholt_01485 metaG (SPAdes) (version 2) | ecosystem: Environmental > Aquatic > Marine > Oceanic... | reverse complement strand
CTGCGCTTCATGCTTTAGAAGATATGGAACATGCGGAGATTGTCCCTTTTCTCACTGAGACGGCCATAACTGAAAAAGATGCTTCCCTTGCCAAAGCAGCTGTATATGCTCTGGAAGATATAGATAGTAAGGAAGCGATTCGCGCTTTAAAGAAAGTAATGAAGGAAGCCAAATCATTTGAAGTGCGAAAAGCCGCCCTCCTTGAATTAGATGATATTAAAGATCCAGAAGCAATTTCCATGCTGAAGGAAGTCGCTTTGCATGATAGAGATCTTAAGCTCCGTCGGCAAGCTATTAACGCTTTAGGAGACATCGAAACTATGGTATCTCTCGAGGTGCTAAGAGAAGTCCTCCGCGAGACCAAAGATGCCATTCTTATAAAAGCAGCAATTAATGCAGTTGAGAATCATGAAGGCAGGGAAGCAGCAGAGATTCTTTATGAAACAGCTATCACCGTGTCAGATGAAGAGCTGGCAAAGGCTGCAGTTGATGCTCTTGAAGACGTGCTTGAAGAAGATGACCCTGGAATGCTTCTCGATATCTATAGAAAGTCAAAATTTCCCTCAGTCCGCAAAGCGGCTTTGAGTGCCATCGAAGATATGGCAGAAGCCGCATCTATACCAGCTCTCGGTCAAATCTTGAAGGAAGAAAAAGACCCCGAGTTGCGGCGGATAATCGTTCGTGTTCTAGGCGAGACAGAAAGCGACGATGCGGTTCCGATTCTGCTTAAGGTGGCCCTGGAGGACAAAGATTATAAAGTTCGCGCCGAAGCCGTTTCAGCCCTTGCAGAAATAGATAGCCCAAAAAGCCGAGCTGCATTGGTAGAAATCCTTAAGAAAAAATAGTAAGGGCTTGATTCATCAAACGCGTTACTCGACTAGAATACATATAAAGAACTAACGGATTTATAGAAATAATTTTCCTAAAGTAAACAACCCCAGTATCAGAGTGGCTATACCCACGATTAATTTTAGGTGAACACCTTTAAATTTTTTAACTGTGTAAACTGCGATGGGAACGGAAAGAATGGCTCCCAAAACTAAAGAGGGAGCAAGACCCCATTCAATGGTATGATTTGTGAAGATAAGATAAGTGATAACGCCAACAAAACAGGTCAAACCCTCAGCAAGAGATGTGATACCTATTGCATTTTTAGACTTTACCCCTGCTAGAATTTGACCGCTAGTCACTATGGGACCATAGCCCCCGCCGCTAATTCCTTTGTTAAATGATGCCAAAAGTCCGAGAGAAGTAATCTTCTTCCATGTAAATCTAAATTTTCGTTTTAAAGTCATTAGGATTAGCACTCCCATGCCGAAGACCAAAATGCCGATATAAAGTTTTATATAAAAGGCAGATAAATTCATAGCAACAAAAACTGCAACTATAGTCCCGAAAATACTGCAACCTGCCATTACCGATGCTATTTTGAAATCAGCTGTTCCAAAATTAAAGTTGACATTTTTAAACTTATGATGAAGGAAGGCTGCAGTTAATCCTGAGATTAGTTCAGACAATAAAATAGCAGGAACAATTTGAAGTGGATTATACCCCATTATGAGCAAGAGGGGAGTGAGAGTTGTCCCGTATCCCATCCCAAGAGAAGAGTCGATATACTCACAAAGAAAAGCTAAAATTATGATAAAAACTAAAAATTCCATGAGTCCACCTTTCTTATTTTGATCTTTTCAACCCAATTTTCCTTTTATAATTAATTCTCTTTTTAAATGTATACTTTTTACTTAAGTCTACTGACCAATCTCCAAATTTTTGCAGATTGATATTAAAGATCTTTAAAAATCCCCAACTTAAATAGTCAACAACCAAAAAATCTACGACTAAATTTAAGAACAGCTTTTTAAATTTATCTAATTCCATATTGCGCTCTAGCAATTATTTCTTAATTCAAGATTCAAGAAATTTTTGGGAATGGTTGATGTATCCAAGTCTGTAGCCAAATATGAAATAATGACTCTCCTTTCCCGCATCTATGATCTCTATTACACTTCCCACTAAGCCTCCATTTCATTCCCTTAAAAAATCTCGAGCAAGAATATTAGCTCCATTTGTAGCCTAAAAATACTCTAATATTATTACAATTAGAGTGTATTGTCAACAATTTTTTAAGATTTTTTAAATAATTTGAATCACATTTTTCAGTTTACGGCTTATCTAATACTAAATTTAGGATTGCTAGACCTTTTTTGTTGGCTCGTAATGATCTTTTAGCTACGGGACTAGCTCAAAAATCAATACAGAAAATTCTGGCTATTGAAGATAGATAATAAACTTAAAGCAGAATTTATTTAGAGGGAGGAAGCTTAGAAATACCCCAGGTTTTTAAGCCTTTGTCGGATGGCTTCTATTTCCTCAGCAGAGAGCTCTTTCTTGTCCATGCCTTTTGTCGATATGAGGTCCCGCAGTACATAGACGACAAATTCATTGACACTGCTGAATCCGCTCCCTTCGATGATTGTCCTGATCTTGTCATAAAGGGGACGGGGAATTTTCAATGTGACCTTATCTCTTTCCATTTGTTTAATTCTAAATATGATATTCTCTAAAGTCAAATTTTAGCGCATGTTATATTTCATACTGACTTGGCGGTAATTGCTTTATAATGTATTGCCCATGAGATAGGGGCTAATCTAACTTAAGCGTGCCCTTGGGGGGAAACGGATAACTGCTGCCTGGATACCTACTGGGCATGTAGCCCAGCCAGCCTTTTCCTGGCATCCTCAACATCAGGCCTTTTAGGGCAGCGTCCTTCCAGAGGTCGAGGAATTTCTCATAATGCTCTATGGCCTTGCCTTCGCAACTCTTTGTCGATCGAGCGTCTCCTCTTCAATGGCAATGTTTCAAGCTTTGTCGGACTCTTCCAGAGCTTTTTTATAATTTTAAAATCTCTAAATGATAATCTTTTCATCAAAAAATCAACAATTTTATGGCTAATAATATTACAGCGATAATAAATATGTTCCTAATCCACAGGGTTCCTTTCGCAAGAGCTAATTTCGTACCCAAAAAGGCGCCTAAAGACATTGAAAAGGCCAATGGGATACCAACAGAAAAATCAATTAGGCCATGATAATAAAAAAAAGCGCAGGCCACTAGAGAAGAAAATATATTGAATATTTTTGTAATAAGTGCTACCTGAAGGAAATTCAAACCAAAAGTCAATATAAGAACATAACTTAAAATAGTAACATAACCTCCACTGAAGAAACCTCCATAAATACCTAAAATAAAAATTAATAGCGCACCACCACCTAATTTCATCTTGGAAATTTTTTCATTCCTTTCTTGAATGCCTAAATCTTTTTTAAAAAGAAAAGAACACGCAATAATGCAAATCATAATCGCTATAACCTGTTTCAAAATATTTTTTTCTATAGCCAATATGAGACTAGCTCCTATGAGTGAACCACAAATTGTTAGAATAGAAAAAAAGGCAATCATTTTATGATAGGGTATTCTTATTTCTTTTCTGAAACCAATAGCTCCACTCATGCTTAAAAAGATCAGTGCAAACATATTTGTTGCCACAGCATTTTTTGAGGTCATCCCCAATGATATAAGTACAGGTACAGTTATTAACGAGGTCCCACCAACAGATATACTAATAATACTTACAATAAAAGAAAGGAAGCAAACTATTAAAACACTAATTGGACTCATTTTTCATTTTTTTAATCTATCGCTTGATTTTCGCCTCTTAAAAATGAAGATCTCCAAAACTTTCCAACTCGAATAGTCAGCAATCAGAAAATCCAAAACTATTTTCAAAAAATACTTTAGCATTTGTTTAATTTCAGAGATATTTTTCAACCGAAAATTTAAAATGTGAGGGCATCTTTTTCTGCCTTAGGCAGCAAAACGGTAAATGTGCGTCCTTTTCCAAGCTCACACGCTGAGCCCGTCACTCTGAATCAGCTTTTCGTCTCAGCCGGATTTCTTTTTAGTCGCGAGCTCAAGTATGAGGCAAATAATGATAAATGCGATGACTAATAGTGCAGTCAATTTATGCCTCCTTTTTTAATTTCTAAACAATTTGAACCCTGTTTCTTATCTTACCTTCCTGCATATTTGTTCTTTCGTGTGTGGGTATACTCATGATATTTTGCTAAGCCTTGCTGTCGTCTTTTTCTCCCTTAAATAAAAAAACTGTGAATATGCTCCCTTTGCCATCTTCGCTGGACACCTGAATGGAGCCTCCATGGGCCTCGACAATTTTTTTGGCGATGGAAAGTCCTAATCCTGTTCCTTTTATCTTTTGGCTTTCTCCCTTGCTCACTCTGTAAAACTGATCAAATATGAATGGAAGATGTTCCTCAGCAATCCCTATTCCGGTATCTTGAATTTCTGTGGCAATGAAATCTCTGTTTTCTTTAATTGTGATCATAACTTTCCCTTTTGGCTTGTTATATCTAATGGCGTTAGTTATAAGGTTGGAAAAGACTTGTTTCAAAGATTCCTCATCGCCCAAGACATTCTTATTTTCCGGAGAAGGCCAGAACTCTAGAGAAATATCATTCTTTTTGGCTAGAGGCCGCATATCCTCTAAAGTCTTTTTTATCACTTTTTTCAATGACAATGGTTTGAGTTTGTTAATAATTTGTCCATTATCCAATCTGGCAACATCAAGCCAGTCGTTGATCAAGTTCATGAGGTTTTCTAGCCGCCTTTGGGCTTTTTGAATCATTTCCTTCTGTTTTCCAGATACTTTACCTGCCATTCCGCCCAGAATCACTTCAAAATACTGCAGGATGGCGACAAGAGGACTCCGAAGTTGATGGGAAACCATGGTGATGAAGTTTTCCTCAATGAGCTTTTTCTCTCTTCTGAGGGATTCAGTTTCAAGAATAAGCTTTCGTCTCTCCAGTCCCCTTTTGATAATGATCCGTAGTTCATCTGGAGTAAATGGCTTTGGAAGGAAGTCGTAGGCTCCTTTCTTCATGGCCTCCACAGCTGATTCAACTGTAGCATAGCCTGTGATAACAACGGCTATGATGTTGGGATCGATTTCTTTGGTTTTCTCTAGAACTTCGAGCCCATTAATGCCAGGCATTTTTAAGTCAATGAGAACCAAATCAGGTTTAGTCTCCTTTATTTTTTCAAGACCAGAAGATCCATCCTTCGCTATCTCTGCCTGCAAGCCATCTTTCGTTAAAATCTGAGTGCAAGAGTCTCGCATTGATTCATCATCATCAATCACAAGGATGATTGGCTTCTTTTCTAACATCTTCATTTCTTTTGAGAAGCAATATAATCTATTGGCTTATAATCTATTTAAAAATATTCAACTTCAAAATCTTTTAGTTCCAGTAAAAATTTGTCTATCAAGCAAGTGCGTGACTTTGGCAGCTGTAAATATAAATACCTGGATTTTCGTTGTGTACTTCTCCTCTTTCATTTACTCAATAATTTTTCAATTCGAGCAATGAGATCCTTAGGCTTAACAGGTTTGTCCATGTAGTCATCGGGGCCAACCAATCCTTGCTCTATTGTGTTGAATTGGAATCTTGAACCGGTTTTTTCTTTTACAGCGGAAACAAAGATAATTGGAGTATCATGAAATTCTTTGTATTCCTCCGAAGCTTTGATCTCATGGCACAGAGAGAAGCCATCAAAAAGGCTGTCCATCATGATATCAAGAAGAATTAAATCAGGTTTTTCCGAAAAGATTGTTTTCTTACCTTCTTCAGGACTTAAGGCAGTCACAACATCATACAAGGCTGATTCAAGGATTGGAGTTACGGCATCGCTAAAATCAGGATCATCATCGATAATCAAAATTTTTGCCTTTTGTTTTTTCATGCTTTTCCTCCTACATTTGTTAAAGGCGTTATTTATCGCTAATTTCAATTCCTCCTTTCCAAAAGATTTTATGAAATAGAAGAATATGTCCTGTTCCCTGACTCTTGCTTCCAGACTTTTAGTGTTTTTTTTCGCAGTCATGATTACTTTTATTTCAGGATTAATACTTTTTAAAATGGAGACAGCTTCATATCCTTTTATCTCTGGAAGGTCAACATCCATTATTAAACACTTAAAACCTCCCCCACGAATTTTCTTCAAAGCATCTGCAAGTCCTCTTCCAGTTTCAACATAAAAATTTTCGCTTTTTAAAAAGGCAGCCATAACTGTTCTAGCTGTAATATCAGGATCGATGATGAGGATACTTTTTTCCGTTTCTGTCATTTTCAACTTCATCCTATTATTGCTTCTGCAATAAGTGTGCCAATTATTAGATGTGTGAGATGATGCAGGTGATGTTGTATTTTATTGATATTAAATAATTTATGGAGCTGAAAAAGGCGGGCATAATTTTTACAACAAGAGAGAAAAAATGTGGGGAATAATTCCCCATGAGTGTTCAAGTAATCCCTACTATCAAAAAATTGTTCAAGGCTGATTTCGATGAGGTTAGGGGAAAATCGAGGAACAGTGATTATTTACTGGTAATCACTTTCTTTCAACAAGCTGGACGATTTTATTGAAAAACGGGCTGGTTCTTTTTAATAATCAATAAATAACCATGGCATTTTTTTAAATCACTTCATTATTTGCTCAAGTACTTGAGTCAGCGCCTTGCGCACAGAGCCCGAAATTTTTTGTCCTTTCTTAACAGACTCTGGCTGAATTCCGAGAACAAAAGAATTTTTTAATTGCATGTAATTCATCTGGTCTGAGACGAAGGGCAATAGCCTGTGGCTCAAAGCAGAATTGGAAAAGACATGATGAAGCGGGAGAAGAGTCACTTTCCCTGGCTTTTCTCTAAAGTTCACGGCATCAAGAAAAATAATAGGGTGGTGGAGTGCGTTCTTCCAAGGAGCTTCTCTCTCTATTATTTCTGATTCAAGCCAGACATCGCTCACCCCGTGCTTCCTTAGCTCAAGAGCAAGCTCTATGCCTGCTTCATCATCAGAACGATCGTGCTTTCCAACTCCAACAAAGATTGGTGTACTTTTCTTCTTGATCTCATTTAACTTCGTTTTCCAGTCTTCTTTCGGAGCTTTTTTTACATCAGCCATGTGGACTGAGCAACTTATGCAGGGGTCAAAAGCTCGGACGACAAGATCTATTCTGTCCCTAATTTTGTCTTCTTGGCCTTCATTAAGGAGTTTCTGCGCGGCAATGTAGCAGTACCTTTCGATATCTTCAGCATTTTGAGCAGTAGGAGTGACAATATCGGCGTGAGAGACAAGTCCATCTGATAATTCATAAGAGTGAATTAGAAGGCCGCGTGGAGCCTCGACAATTCCAGTACCTTTGCCTTCTTTTGCTTTATATTTTACTAGGGGAGGATCAGTGAGTTTGAGCATTTTATCAATAATTTTAGGTATTCTCTCAAAAGCGTACAGAATTTCTAAAGCTTGAGCCGCATTGTTAAAAAGAGGATTTTTCTTCCAGCGGGGCATAAAGTATTTTTTATACATTTTTCCTGCTTCACCTTTCAGTCTTTCCCCTAGATTATTGACTCTGGCCAGAGCTCCAACAGAGTAAGGCTTGCCCTTATAGCGACTTCGTTTTGCATATGAATGAGAGACAACAAATTCGTTGGTCAGGTCTTTGTAATCTTCTTTTTTTATTGTTTCTCCTGTAGAAAGGATAATTTCATCTCCAACAAAGCCGTATTTTTTCTGGTCAGGATTGCAACTGGCATAGATAGTATCATCTTCGGGACAATCGGGATAATCAAGCTCACAAAAGAGTTCAACTGTTTTTAGAACAAAAGGCATGAAATGGATTGCTCTGTTTTTTATCCAGATTAGCTCTTCCTTTGATGGAAATTTGCCAAATCCTCCGATAACTGGATTTTCACCATGAATGTAACGTCCGCTAGCTGTTTTCATGATGTGGTTGCCAAATTCCTTCATCTCGAGGGCAATTTTGACTTCAAGTTCATATTTGGAAGCTAGGGCAATGACATTCGGAAATCCGGCATAATCCGGAAGAGCAAGGTAATATAAATGGAGAGAATGGCTTTCTATCATTTCACCGAGATGCATGAGTTCTCTAAAGAGAGCAACCTTGAAGGGGACTTTTACATCCAAGGCATTTTCCATAGCACGGAGAGCAGAGTATTTATGGGAGATGGAACAGATCGCGCAGATACGGGGTACAATATTAATATCCTCCTCAGGAGTTTTGCCTAGAGTTAGCCTCTCGACAAGCCTGGGCCCTTCGTATATTGAAAATTTCACTTCTGTCACAACTTTTCCGTCAATGACAGCAGAAATTCCACCGTTTCCCTCCAGCCGCGCTAGATGATCAACTGATATTTTTTTCATTTCTTCTCTCCTTTGAGTTTGCCCAAGAAATCAGCCATTCCTGTACCGCTGAAATTAGCCATTTTCTTCTTTATAAAATCATAATCAAATCCCTTTTCTCTCAATAGTTGAAATTCAGAAGCAAGGTTGGCTTCCTCCACTGGGCCCCAACAGCCAACGCAGGGAAGATTATGGTTGATACATATTGAACCACAACCTGCACGAGTAACTGGGCCTAAGCAAAGGATGTCTTTATTAAGAAGGCAGTCATTCTCATTCCATTTGCATTCTACACAAACAGGAAAACGGTAGAGCTCGGGAGGATTTCCTCTCAGGATTCGGTTAAATGTTGATAAAAATTGTTCTCTGCCTATCGGGCAGCCAGGAAGATAATAGTCGACCTTGATATAGGCATCTATCGGTTTGGATTGGATAGGTCTAGTATGCTTCATCTTGACATCGCCATACACTTTTTTTAAATTCTCCTCCCAATCCTTTTTGTTAAGGAAGGCAGCCTGAATTCCACCAAAACAGGCGCAGATTCCGATAGCAACCACAGCTTTTGCTCTTTTTCTTATGTTCAGAATTTCTTCCTCTTCCTTTTCTGTAGATACAGAACCTTCCACAAAGGCAACGTCCAGTTCTCCATCGATATTATCACTTTTTGCCATGAGGAATGATTGGATGTCGGAAGCTTTGAATATATTTATGAGCTCTTTTTCACAATCGAGGATAAGGAGGGAATCCCCAGCGCACCCTGTAAGCTCATAGATGCCAATTTTCAATTTATATTCTTTATTTTTTTCCATCATCTCCTCACTATATGAGTTCCCTTATGTGAATGACATCCCAGTAAGTAAAAACAGGCCCATCCAGACAAGTATAGATGTAATCTATAGCGCAGTGACCGCATTTTCCAACGCCACACTTCATTCTTCTTTCAAGTGTTATTAGAATTTGATCTTTTGGAATGTTCAATTTGACAAACTCTTTGATCACAAATTTATACATGATAGGAGGACCGCAGACGAGGGCGTAAGTATTTGAAGGATCGGGCTCTTTTAATAACGGGAAAAGAGTTGTCACAACTCCTATGTTTGCTGTCCAGGTTCCTGTGTCATCTTCATCAACGGCTAAATAGCACTCGAGGTCATCCCTCTCCTTTAAAGAAAAAAACTCTTCGCGGAAGATCATTTCATCAGGTCTTTTGGCTCCATGAAGCAAAGAAACCCTCCTGAACTGGTCACGGTTATCGAGACAATACAGCAAAACAGAGCGAAGAGGAGCTGCGCCAAGACCCCCCACCACTATGAGTACATCCTTGTCTCTCATTTTTTCTACTGGAAAGCCGTTGCCATATGGACCTCTGAATCCAATTAGATCGTTTTCTTTCATCCGGAAAAGCGCGTTTGTCACTGTACCAGCTTTTCGGATACAAAATTCCAGCAAGCCTGGTCGCGATGGCGTGGATGATATGGAAAAAGGAGCCTCACCAGCGCCAAGGACAGAAATCATAGCAAACTGACCTGGCCGGTATTTAAAAGAGAGTGCCTTATCCATATCCACAATCCGGACCTGGAAGAATTTGACGTCTTCTGTAAGATGATAAGTACGGACGATTCTTGCAGATTCTGGGATAAAAGGATTGGATTGAGTTGATCGCTCGGATTCTCTATTCATTTTGTCACCTCCTTGTTGAATCTAACCCAAAAGGCATCTTCTTCTTCTCCAAGGAGAGCCTTTCCTACTGTTCGGACATTGATATCCACTGGACAAGTGACTATGCAGCGACCGCATCCAACACAGCTTGGTTTTCCGTATTTGGAGATAAAGGCCTGCAATTTATGCGTGTACCAGAGCTTTAGCCTGTCTAACCTTTTCTTCCTGAAGTTTTCTCCACCTGCCACTTCTGAATATTCTTCAAGCGTGCATGCATCCCAATGGCGGATGATTTTCCCATCTTTTCCACCTAAGAATTGTTTGTCCATGATGTTGTAACAGCTGCAAGTTGGACAGACGTTAGTGCATGAGCCACAGGCTAAGCAGGCATCACCTAATTTCTCCCAAAGAGGATCCCTGTATTTAAGTTCTACTAGGTCAGGCAAAGCAATGAAGTTTATATCCCATTTATAAGCCTTGTCTCTCTCTGTCTGCCAGCTAATATAGGTCTTGATATCTTTATCTGTTAATTTTTCATCAAAGAGCTCCGGCTTGAGACGAATAAGGTCATCACCCTGGCTTGAACCAATCCAAACAAGAAAGAAATCTTTAAGATCAGTAAAGAAAAGATCGAAGCCTTCTTCAATAATATGGGTGTTGGTGGATTTGGCAAAGCAGTACTCATCAGGCCAGCAGGAAAGCCCTAGAATCAGGGTATTTTTTCTGGCTTCAAGGTAGTAAGGATCAAGATAGGCCTGCTTATAGAAATTGTCCAGGATGAGCAAGCCATGGATATCGCAGGGATGGATGCCAAAAAGAATTTTTTTTGTGATATGAGAGAGATCTTCTTTGTAGCCATTTTCTGAGACATTGAACATATTAAATGTAGGAGGGAGGAAGATTTTTCGAGGTGGGAGTATAGTCCTTGTTGTATTCATTTCAATTTTAGAAAAATCAGCAACGACTTTAAAAACTTGTTTGTCTCCTTTCTTTACTGGAGCCCAGAGATCAGCCTTTTTAGAAATGATTTCCAAAAAGGGAAAAAAATTAGACTTTTTTAATTTAATTATTCTCACTTTAGTTTCCTTTTACACAGTAGATTCGAAATTGCAGCAAGAAATCTCATCAGCAAAAAAATGATTGCAAAAAACATGCCTAATTTCTAAAAGTAGAGCAGGGTGTTCCGATTATATAAGTTATTGAATAATAAAGAGATAAAAATTACCTGGTCTAATGACTCTAATTTTATTCGAAATGTGAAATGTATGCCTGTGGAATTTTTCCCCATCCTCTGTTCGATTTTGACATAGTAAAAATATTAAAATTTCTATCTCAGAATCTAAATTTAGATTTGGGAGTTATGAATTGATTTAATCTGTTTGTTCTAATGAAGTGGGGAAGGGGAAAAGGAGATTTCTTGCTTTCTCTCGATAAAGCCGATATCTGTTTAACAAATTATCACTGGCTTTTTTCTCTAAGAGAACTTCGAGCTAATAATTCTGAACATTTTTCACTGGATTTTATATTTCTTAATTTTTGCCCAAACTGTTTTCCGGTCGATGCCAAGAATTTTAGCAGTCTTGCTCTTATTCCCTTGTTGCGTCAGAAGAACTGTTTTTATGTATTCTTTTTCAATATTATCAAGGGCATGATATTTGCCTCTGACAGGATGGAACAAAGAAGGAGTAGAACTAATTCCATGATACATCAGATCCTCAAGTTCAATCTTGTTGCCTTTGGAGAGCACAACAGCTCTCTCTATAGTGTTTTCCAATTCCCTGATATTTCCTGGCCAATTATAATCCACCAGAGCCTTTTTGACTGCAGTTGAAATACCAGTGATATTTTTCCGCGTCTTTTTGTTGTGCTTCTGTATAAAATGTTCGACAAGATAGGGAATATCTTCTTTTCTTTCCCTTAAGGGAGGAAGATGTATAGGGACAACACTGAGGCGATAAAAAAGGTCTTCTCTGAATTTTTCTTTCCTCACTAAATCTTCTAGATTTTCATTTGTTGCAGCCAGAATACGGACATCTACTTTTAAAGGCTTTGTACTTCCAACACGAGTGACCTCTCGCTCTTGAATAACTCTCAAGAGCTTTGCCTGGATATTGAGGCCGATACCGCTGATTTCATCCAGAAAAATCGTTCCTCCGTTGGCGACTTCAAATCGTCCATGCTTGGTTTCATAGGCTCCTGTGAAAGACCCTTTAACATGGCCAAAAAGCTCGCTTTCAAAGAGTGTTTCTACAAGTGCTCCGCAATCCACAACAACAAAAGGGGCCTTTTTTCTTGGACAGTGGTTGTGGATTTCTCGGGCAAGTAGCTCTTTTCCTGTGCCACTTTCTCCAGTGATAAGAACAGTACTATCAGAAGAGCTGATTCGTTTTACCATATCTAAGACTTTTTCCATCGCCTTGCTTTTTCCAACAACCATGTCAAATTCACTTTTCTTCTCTAATTCTTCGCGGAGATAAATATTTTCTAATAAGATTTTTCGATTATCCAGAGCCTTCTTGACTATAACGCGCAGCTGTTCGGGAGTAAAAGGCTTTGGTAAATAATCTGACGCTCCACGTTTTACAGCCTCGACTGCAGATTCAATTGATGCATATCCAGTTATGATGATAACAGGAGTTTCTGGGTTTTCTTCTTTTATTCTGCTGAGGACCACCATTCCTTCAACGCCAGGTAATTTTAAGTCGAGAAGGACAATATGGAAAAATTCTTTCTTGAAGAGCTTCAAGCCTTCCGTCCCGTCCTTAGCTGTCTTGACTGTATTCCCATCTTTTTCAAACACTTGACTACAGGAATCTCGTATGGCTTCATCGTCGTCTATGACTAATATATTGGCTTTTTCAGTCATGATCATGTTCCTCAATCACAGGCAGTTTAACGGTAAACGTGGAACCTTTCCCAACCTGACTTTTAACTTCAATTGTTCCGTTATGTTGCTGAATGATGCTATAACTTATGGCAAGACCCAGACCAGTGCCTTTGCCAACTTCTTTGGAAGAGTAGAAAGGTTCAAAAAGTCTTTTTTTGTCTTCTTCTTTTATGCCGTGGCCAGTGTCGGAAAATTTCACCTCTATATATGTATTATCTGGATTAAGAGAAGTGCTGAGGGTGAGAGTTCCGTTTCCGGCCATGGCTTCTGCAGCATTAAGGATAATATTCATAAACACCTGTTGAAGTTGAGCGCTGTCAGCAATGATTTTGGGCATGTCAGATTCAAAGGTCTTTTTTATACTAATGTTTTGAAAAAGGGCTTGTTTTTCCATGATGGCAAGAGAACTTTCCAAGATCTTGTTGACTCCTATCAGGGACGCCTCTGGTTCTTTGGGCCGGGCAAATTCGAGGAGACCTTTAACAATATCTTTACACCTTGACGTTTCTTTGACTATCTTCTTAAGGTTTTCATAATGGGGGCTATTTTTGTCTGTATCTTCAAGCAACAGATTACTATAGATAAGAATACCTCCCAAGGGATTATTTATTTCATGCGCTATTCCAGCTGCTAATTTTCCTAAAGAGGCTAATTTTTCTGATTGAATAAGGTGGGATTGCATTTCTCTCAATTCTTTCGTTCGTTCTTCGACTTTTTTTTCCAGAGTTTTGCCCCATTCGATAAGCTTTTCGTTAGCTGTTTCCAAATTTGCTGTCATCAGGTTAAATGAATCAGCCAGGTATCCAATTTCATCTCTGGAATTAACTTTAACTCTGTGAGCCAGGTCTCCCTTAGATATAATCTGAGTGGCAACGACCATCTTCTGGAGGGGGTTGGTTATCCTGGTTGTTGAGAAATAAAGAATGACCAATAAAAAGACAACACAGAGGAAGGCAATTATTATGAAAGTCGACATAACCCTATTGGTTGTGTCTATGTAGGGTTTTTCAAGCATCCCGACATAGAGGATGCCGATGATTTTGTCATCAATATTTTTAATGGATTCGTAGGCTGTAATGTACCAATCGTTGACCACAAATGCTCTATCAATCCAAGGCTTACCTTCCACAAGAACAGCATTGCTAACTTCCTTTGAGACCCGTGTTCCAATAGCGCGTTCTCCCTTTTCGTTTTTCACATTGGTAGATATACGCAAGTCGTGCTGGAAGATTGTGGCTGTCCCTTTTTCTCGACCTTTATATATTTCTCCCTTGTATACGATTTCTTTTACCCGGTCGACAATCTCGTAGCTGCGGTTGAGCAGTATTCCTCCGTAAAGGATACCGAGGAGCTTTCCCTCTTCGTCTTTGACTGAAGCGGCTGCTTTCAACATCATGCCGTTTGTCTCTTTGTTTTCTGGCCTTGGAGCTGCTTTTGGAGTATCGATAAATTCCATGTAAGCCTGTTCAGCCAGGCCTTCCCCTTCTTTAAAGAGTTCTTCTCGTGGAACAATCTGAGGATAAGCAAGTACGTCCTTTTTTGGAGCCAGACTAATTATTTCGTCTTGAGATTGATCATCTCCTACAACTCCAGGATTCCTGGTTCTGATAATCACTTTACCCTTGTTATCTGTCAAAGTTAATATGTCTAATCCATATTCTTCTCTTACTCGGTTAAGTTTTTTTTGAAGAATACGTAGACTTTTACTCTTAATATCCTCCTGGATCCCTTCTCTTGCAGCAGTTAAACTTACAATTTCCTTAATGTCGTTGAGTTTCTCGTTGAAAACCATCCAAGCAGCGGCCAGGTCATGTTCGACTTTTGCCTGAGCTTGGTGGATAATAGTGTTTTTTACCAACCTTGATCCAAAACTTAGGGACAATAGTCCTCCTATAATAATGACAATAAGAAAACTAAGGATGAGTTTAGTTCTTAAGGATAAAGGACGAAGTTTCATTCTCTTTGAAAAGGAAGATTTTTTGGATGAAATTAAATATCCGATAAAAAAATATATTTCTTAAGAATTTTACCTGAATCTTCTTAAATATTCAACTGCTCTTTGTGCCATTGACACTTCACTTGCATTCATATTTTTTGGATGACTGCAATATATGAAGCGTCGGTTGCATCTCACATGTGATTTTAGGGGAATATTCCTCTTTCCTTGTAGACTATCTCTAGTCTTGATATGGCAACAATATGGGCAGCTGTGCGCCAATCAACTTTGAACTTTTCAGCCGTATCTCGGACTCGCTCATAAGCATCTACAATCATCTTGTGCAGCTTATAATCTACCTCATCAAGATCCCAAAACTCGCTACGTTTGTTCTGGAGCCACTCGAAGTAACTCACAATTACTCCTCCTGAATTGCAGAGTATATCAGGTATCAGGTCAATCTTTTTACGTTGTAAAACTTTATCACCTTCTGGATCTGTTGGCCCATTGGCGCCTTCGGCAACGAGCTTAACATTCAACATCTCTGCTGTCTCAGCTGTGATTTGATTTTCTAAGGCAGCAGGTATAAAGATATCAGCTTTAGTGTTAAACAAAGTTTTGTGATCAATCGGCTTTGCTTTTGGATAATCGAGTACGCCGCCGTGTTCCTTAACATAGTCTGTAAGGTCGTCAGGATTAATGCCTTCTTTATTAAGAATTATTCCTGTTATATCTTCAACAGCAATAAGCTTAGATCCGTGCTTTTTCATCAAACGTGCCGTCCAAGAGCCCACATTTCCAAATCCTTGAACTGTATAAGTGGCACCCTTCAAGTTAAACCCATGATCTTTTGCCCATTTTTCGATGAGGAAAACTATACCCTGACCTGTTGCTTTATTACGTCCCTGGCTTCCACCTGATTCGATGGGCTTGCCTGTAACAACATGAAGGCAACGATTCCTCTCATTCGGGGTTACTGTCGACATATAGGTGTCCAAAATCCAGGCCATGATCTGAGGGTTCGTATTCACGTCTGGAGCAGGAATATCATACTCAGGCCCGATATTGTTACCTAAAGCAAATGTGAAGCGCCGGGTAATTTTCTCTAGCTCCTCTATACTATAATCTGCTGGGTCAATTTGGAGCCCTCCTTTTGCACCGCCAAACGGGATATTAGCAATCGCTGTCTTCCAGGTCATCAAGGTTGAAAGTGCGCGTATTTCGTCGATATCGACTAAAGGATGGAAGCGCAATCCCCCTTTGAAAGGACCCAGTACGTTGTTATGCTGCACCCGGTAACCCGTTAACATTGTAACCGTCCCGCCATCCATTTTCACCGGAAAATGAACAATAAGCTCGTTCGTTGTCTCTGCCAAAATCCTACAAATGTCCTGGTCAAAATGAACAACGTCTTCTGCTTTTTTAAGTTGATTGATGACATTTTCATAAAGATTAGTTTTTTTCCTTGTTAAAGCTTTGTAATATGCACAACGCCATACTCCGCTCTCTGGTTTTGAAATAGAGCAAATATCACGGAGTTCACAATGCCTGCATAATCCTATGAACTCGCTGCCTTCTTCGAGACCAGCTCTACCATGTTGGAAATACAACAATTTCCATTCCTTGGTTGTTGCTATAGGGGTTAATCCTTCACTATCTTTTCTGCTCCGGTTGTTTTTTTTCATTCTTATCTCCTTTCAAAAAAATCTAAATTGCATATTTTGTGCCAATTATGTGATTCCAAATTGGATGCGACTGTATTTCGGAAGTGAGATAAAACTGGCTTTATAACCTATTGAAAAAGAAGAAGTTATTTGAAAGGGATATTCAAAGTGAGTTTTAGACATTCTTCATTGGCATAGCAAGGAATACGAAGAGAACCGGGGAGATTTGTACCGGTGGGGAGAATCTCTCCTACGATAGAATTATAGGGAAGGGGAGGGTGTTTTTATTTTTTCCCGCAAAGTTTTGCGGTCGATCCCGAGTATCTCTGCTGCTTTTGTTTTATTGTTACCGACACTTGCCAATACGCTAAGGATATATTCGGCCTCCACGGCAGCTAAAGTTCGATTGGGCCCGACTCCTCTAAGAGCTGAGAAACGCATGAGTGAAGGAAGGTCTGGAACATCTATAATATCTTCTTCAGACATGATGACAAGTCGCTGGATTATATTCTCCAGTTCTCTTGCGTTCCCAGGCCAGTAATAGCTCTTCAAAACTTGAAGGGCATTTTCAGAAAACCGTTGTATTGGTTTTCCAAACTCTTTGGCAAATTTGATTGCAAAATGCTGGACTAACAAAAGGATGTCTTCCTCTCTTTCTCGAAGAGGAGGAATATCAATAGTAATTACATTTATACGGTAGTATAAATCTTCACGAAATACTCCTTTTTTAACAAGACTGAGTAGATCTTTGTTGGTTGCAGCAATGATCCTCGCGTCCACTTTTTGTGAATGCCTTTCTCCAACCATAAAAACTTCTTTATCTTGGAGAACGCGGAGGAGTTTGACCTGCATCGATAGACCTGTCTCACTTATTTCATCAAGAAAAATGGTACCCCCTTCCGCAGTTTGAAAGAAGCCAGCCCTGCTTTCCGTTGCCCCGGTAAAAGCGCCCTTTACATACCCAAAAAGTTCACTTTCAAGTAATGACTCTGGAATGCCTCCGCAGTTTATTGGCACGAACGGAGCCGAAGTGCGTGGACTATTATAATGAATGGCTCTGGCCACAAGCTCTTTTCCTGTGCCACTCTCTCCAGTTATAAGAATTGTAGCCGAACTCGACGCTGCCTTCTTGATGGCATTCAGAACTTTGTGCATGGCCTTTGATTCACCTATAAGACCATGACGAATAGAAGGGAGCTTACGAGTTTTCTTTTGAGCAGCTTTGCGCACATGCAACTTATCGATGACATGCTTGACAGCAGACAAGAGTTCCTCATCGGTAAAAGGTTTGGCGAGATATTCCTCAGCTCCGGATTTGACTGCTTCGATTGCACCCTCAATCGAGGGGTAACCCGTGATCATCATCACTTCAGTATCCTTGAAGTTCTCCTGGATATGCCTCACGAGACTAAGGCCATCAACTTCGGGCATTTTAAGGTCTGTTATAACTAAGTCCATGGGTGTAGACTCAAGAATTTTAATCGCCTCAACCGCGCCGGGTGCAGTAAAAACATGATAGCCTTTGAATTCCAGGTTTCTTTGCAGCACTTCAAGAGTATCAGGAGAGTCATCTACGACAAGAATATTTTCTTTTTTTGAAGAAGTTTTCATTTCAAGCTCTCTCCTTTTGGCCCTGTGGCTCAGCTATAGGAAGCTGAACCTCGAATTTTGTACCTTGACCAACCTTGCTATCAACGTTTATAGAGCCACTGTGAGAAGTGACTATTCCGTGCACCACAGGTAGTCCCAGACCTGTTCCTTGCCCAACATCCTTTGTTGTAAAGAACGGAAGGAATATTTGCTTCACGACTTTATCACTCATGCCGACACCTGTATCTTCTACTGTGAGTGAGATAAATCTGTCAGAAGCATTTGTTCTTATCGTCAGTTTTCCTCCGTCCGGCATTGCCTGTATTGCGTTAACTACAATATTTACCAAGACTTGGGTCATCTGAGCTTGATCGGCAATGATCTCCGGGAGGTCCGGAGAAAGTGAACGCACTACTTTTATCCCTTCCTTAACACATCTAGATTCAAGAAAATAGAGCCCCTCTTCAATAACGTGGTTAAGATTAACTCTGGTCTTCTGAGGAGGCATCTGTCGAGCAAACAACATGAGTTTTTTGACAACTTCTCTGGCATGCAGAGATGCTTTCGTAATTTTTTCAATGTCCTGTATTGCCTTTTCTGAGAGTTCTGGATATTTCTTTATAAGCTGAGCAAATCCGAGAATGCTCCCAATAGGTTCATTTAGCTCATGGGCTATCCCTGCACTCAGCTGACCGATAGTTGCCAATCGGTCAGCATGCCGGAGTTGATCTTGGAGCTTCTCCTTATCCTCCTCGGTCTGTTTTCGTTCAACGATAAGCGCCACTTCTCTAGCAATAGCCTCAATCAGATTTCGTTCCTCTCTAAGAAAAGGTCCTTCGTCAAGTTCGGGCTTCTTCTCCAAATAAACAACCTCGACAACTCCTCGCTGCTCCTCATTTATAACAATATTGGCTATCTGACGCTGACCGCCATCTCGGAAATTGGGAGTAGAGTAGGTCTGTCCATTCAAAATAATCCTGGCAGAAGTAATCTCTGTGTATAACCAAGCAGGAGGAAGAAGTTTCACAATACCTTCCAAAATTTCTTCTAGAGATATTCCGGGTCGTTCAATAAGCTTTGCTAAACTGTATAAGCACGATAATTCCTTGACCCGCTCACGCAAAGCATGTTCGCTCTCCTTGAGTGTTTTATCTGCTCTCTTGCGTCCAGTGATATCGCGAGCAATCGTTGAGGCACCTATTATCTTGCCGGCAGCATCCATTATAGGAGATATGGTCAAGGAAACATCGATTTGCTTGCCGTCTTTTCTAAGGCGCACAGTTTCATAGTTATCAATGCGGTCTCCACGCTTGACTTTCTTAAGAATCTGCAGTGCCTCATCAGGACGGTCAGGTGGAGTTAGGATAGATATAGAGCGACCTACAAGCTCCTTCGAAGTGTAACCATAAATTCTCTCTGCTCCCGAGTTCCAGCTGGTAATGATACCATCCAAAGTCTTGCCTATGATTGCATCAGCTGATGATTCTACAATAGCTGCAAGTTGGGAGTGTGTTTCTTCTAGAGTGTGGAAGTTTTGAGATAATTTAGGACGGTAAGATGTTTTTTTGTTTGTTTTTTCGGTATTTTTTTCCGTCATTTCAGGCAAGTGGCTCTTTAATCTAATTTATAATGAGTAAGTTATATTTCATAGAATTATCTTGGCCGAGAATCTCATCAATTTTGGGATTTACTCTTTCCTTTAGAAATTAGTCTAACATACATTATTTAGCCAATTCAACTCGGTGTGGTCAATTAGTACGTTTCCTACCCAACTAGGGATTTTAGACCTTGTATGGAGAATAATTTAAATAGCTATTCTTCTTGGCTCTTGAGAGATGATAGGCTCTATAACAAATCCTGGGTTAAAAAAGAAATAGAAATGATTTCGGGAAAACCATTATAATAGTGAGTTCCTCTGTGGTTGGACATGAAACTTAAGATGAGTATTGAATGAATAAACGAAAGAGCGTGAAAGAAAGTCCTCTCCGTCAGATTCCTTCAGTCGATAAGCTGGTAAGCGCTAAAGGAGCAGAGGCTCTCATCGAAGATTATGGAAGATATGCAGTAGTTGAAGCTGCCCGAACAGTTTTGAAAGAGCTCAGGCTGAAGATGAAAAAAACGAAAGGAAGCCAAACTCAAAAAAAGGAGCTCTCACAAGAGGCCATTTTGGGAAAAATGAAAGAACACCTTCAGGAGAAAATGTCTCCTTCCCTGACTAAAGCAGTAAATGCCACAGGAGTTATCCTGCACACAGGGCTGGGCAGAGCTGTCCTTCCCAGAGAAGCTCAGAGCTATATAAAAGATGTGATAGAGGGGTACTGTACTTTAGCAACAGACATCGAGACGGGACAGCGCGGCCACCGTGATGTCCACCTCAATGACCTCCTGTGTGAGCTAACCGGCGCTGAAGCAGCTAATGTCGTCAATAACAACGCTGCGGCTACGATGCTCATCCTGAACACCTTGGCGAAAGGGAAGGAGGTAATCGTATCCCGTGGCCAGCTCGTTGAGATTGGAGGCTCCTTTCGCCTGCCAGAGGTGATGGAGGCGAGTGGAGCCGTATTAAAAGAAGTTGGCACAACAAACAAAACACATCTGCGCGACTACACTGCAGCTATTTCTGAAGAGACCGGGGCTATAATGAGAGTTCATCACAGCAATTATCGAATCCTAGGGTTCACAGAAGAGCCTGCCGTGGAAGAGCTGGCAGAGCTTGCCAAAAAACATAACATTCCTTTTATCGATGATCTGGGAAGCGGCGCTCTGGTTGATTTAAAAGACTTCGGTATTGAAACTGAGCCTCTTGTCCAGAGGAGTATTCAAGCAGGAGTGGATGTAGCCTGTTTTAGCGGGGATAAGCTCATAGGAGGCCCTCAGGCTGGTATTATCGTGGGCAAGGCATCCATTATCCAGAGAATAAGAAAAAATCCGCTGTCGAGAGCTCTCCGTGTTGGAAAATTAACCATAGCGGGAATGGAAGCGACTCTTCGGCTTTTTCTCAGTCGAGAAAAACTGCATGACTCCCACCCTGTTTACAGAATGTTTTCTTTGAGTCTAAAAGAAATCGAGAAAAGAGCCCAAAAGGTCGCCAAAGAGCTTCAATCTCAAATCTCAGATAAATTAGAGATCACGATTATCGATGGAGGCTCCCAGGTTGGAAGCGGTTCTGTACCTGTGGAAACAATACCGACAAAGCTTTTAAGAATAAAGCCCGCTTCTGGATCCGCAGAGATCCTAGCCAGAAAGCTGCGGCATTACAAGCCTCCAATCTTCACCAGGATTCATAAAGATGCCGTTTTATTTGATTTCAGGACGATACAGGAGGATGAAGACACTTTAGTCTCAGAAGCACTCCTCGGGCTTATGAAGAAGGGGAGGGGATAGCCGTGATTGACCTTGAGAAGAGAAAGCGCATTATGGGGCGGTCAATCGAATTAGGCCACTGTATCTGTAATCCAAAACAGCCATGCCCCTGCGAAATGTTGAAAGAAAAAAATGTGTGCCTGTGTGCAGGTGAGCGCCTGGAAGATATGCCTGAAGAAGTATTGCTGACGAAGTTAGTCGAGAATGCAGGTTGTGCCTCCAAAATAAGCCAGAATGATCTGAAGAAAGTTCTATCCGGTTTGCCAAAAATTACAGACCCGAGAGTCCTTGTCAATGCAGATACCTGTGATGATGCTGGAGTTTTCAAAATAAACGATGAGTTCGCCCTTGTCCAATCAGTGGATGTTTTTACCCCGAATGTTGATGATCCTTTTACGTTTGGCCAGATTGCAGCCGCAAACTCACTCAGCGATATCTATGCCATGGGGGGCAAGCCCTTAACAGCTCTCTCTATCATCGGGTTTCCGATTGAGACTCTAAGCTACAAGCTCATGAACAAGATGCTCCAGGGTGGAATCGATAAAATGAAAGAAGCAGGTGTTATGGTTATCGGGGGACACAGCATCAAGGATAACGAAATAAAATTCGGTTTTGCTGTCACCGGTGAGATCAATCCAAAAAAGATAATCACCAACGATAAGGCCAAACCTGATGATGTTCTTGTTCTCACCAAGCCGATTGGGACAGGTATTGCAGGATTTGCCAGCCAGATTGACAAAGCCTCGCCCTCAACCTTGCAAACTATCAGCAGATCCATGACAGAACTCAACAGAGTAGCTTCAGATGTCATGATAGAGATGGATGTTACTACTGCTACCGACATCACTGGCTTTGGTCTTGCCGGTCATCTCAGCGAAATAGTGGTCCAGAGTGGGGTGACGGCTGAAATCTATTTTGATCTTATTCCCGTATTTGACGGAGTTTTGGATTTAGTTAAGAAGGGAGTTATCTCCGGGGGAATCGAGAGAAACAGGGAATATGCCTCTCAATACGTAGTAGCGAGAAATGGCATAAACGAGGAAATGCAAGCCATATTTTATGACCCTCAGACCTCAGGAGGACTTCTCATCTCCATAAGCCGAGACAGAGGTGAGGAGCTTGTCTCTCGCCTTAAACAGAAGGGAATAGAGCAAGCTGCAATCATCGGAAAAATCGTATCGAAATCAAAAGGGAAAATAATTCTAAAGCGCAATTCTGAAAAAAAATCGCGGTGACAAGTTTTGTTTGACAATTAATAATTTTATTTTTATAGTAATTTATAGAGTAAATTAACAAGGAAAGCATCGCAGAGATGTGGAGGTAAGTATGAAGAAACGATTAGCATCAGTTCTTATCCTTCCGTTTATCCTCATTTCCTCTGCCACTGCTCAGAATTGGTTTAAAGGGACCGTGGATGAAGCCGTTGCCCAATCAAAACAAGAAGGCAAAATGGTCCTTTTAGACTTTTTCTCTGGTGGCTGAGGGTCTTGTATACTGCTGGATCAGCAGTTCTACCAAAATGAAAAATACCAGGAGTTCCTGAACTCCAACTTTATTCTCTTCCGCGCCTCAAGCGGGGAAAAAAGCGGCGATGAAACTTTTAAAAGGTTTAATGTATTAGCCACTCCTACCACTATGATGATTGGTAGTGATGGCTCAGAAGTAGACTGGCATGTTGGCTATAGCCCTCCTCCGGATAATTTCCTCGAGAAGCTCGAACAAACCTTAAAGGGGATTGACACCTTCAAGTCCCTTTCTGAAAAGTACGCCAAAGAGCCAAAAAATGTAGAAGTAGTCTTTAAGCTCGCGGGGAAATACGATAGAAGATACAACAAGGAAAAGGCTTTAGAGCTGTATCAAGAAGTTTTGACCATTGACCCTGAAGGGAAAATGGGTACAACAGATTACGATGAAGAAAAAGTTACGTACACTGAATATGCAGAGTTTTCGATCGGAACAATGAAAGTATATAGTAGAAAGAGTGACCCAGAACCTATAAAAGCATTCATAAAAAAATATCCGGAAAGCAAGATGTTGAAGAGTGCCTATGGGCGTTTAAGTTACTATTATCGTGCTCGAGGCTCCAAAGAAGAAACTACTGCCTTCTATGAAGACTATACATCAAGATGGCCAGAAGACCCAAACGTTCTCAGTTCCTATGTTTCCAGAATAATCAGAGATAAAGATAACTTTGATAAGGGCATTGAACTGGCTGAGAAGATTAAAGATATTATGAAGTACAATCCTGATCCTTCCTATATGAAAAGTTTTGCGGAGCTGCACATACTAAAAGAGGATAAAGACAAAGCTGAAGAAGTTTATGGCGAAACATTCATGGATAGACAGGTTTCCAACCTGTTTTACAATCTTATTGACTATGCAAATTTCTGGGTGAGGAAGAATTCGAATCTCGAGAGTGCAGAAGAAATGATAGATTTAGCGCTCAAATTGAAGCCCGACAGTGGTTATGGTGCTCGAAGAGCAGCAGAGATATATATTAAGCTGGATAAATTAGATAAAGCGCTGGCAGTCTTCGGACCAGAGGTTATAAAAGGATACATGGATCAACCAAGCGAATTAAGCAGGTATGCGCGGTTCTGGGCAAATCAAGGGGAAAACTTAGAAAGTGCCCTTCAAGCAGCGAAAAAATCAGTTGAGCTTTATCCATCTGACGGTACATGGGATACCGTGAGCCAGGTGTATCTCAAGTTAAAAAAATACAGCGAAGCTTTAAAAGCCGTTGAGAAGGCAGTGGAGCTGGCAGACGAAGGTGTTAAAGCCAGGTATCAAAATAGGATAAAGCAGATAAAGAAAGCTCAAGAAGAAGAAAAAAAAGAGAAGAAATAGAGTATTTAGCTTTTAAATTTTTTCCGAATTCTTTAATCAGAAGTCTCTCTTTGGGGCTTACTCTCCCTTGACATTCACCCTGTCGAAATATATTCTTCCTCATTAGAAAAAATAGGAACAGTTCCCCTTTTTATACAGGAGGTTCAAAATGAAAAAAATTGTACTTTTTTTCCTCTTATTTATCTTCATTTTTTCTTTACTGGAGCTTAAAGCAGAAGAGGTAGTCGTAGATTTAGAAACGAAGGAAAAAATAAAAGGATTACTTCTTCAAAAATTCGGGGAGACACAAAAATTCAGGATTGAAAAGGGCGTAGAACAGGCTGCTTCGCTGTGGAGAAAAAGCGACGGAACTTCAAAAGAGTTTGAACAATTATGTGAACAGTATTTTATCGGAACTGGGGAATTGCTTGATGAGAACTTTAAGAGGCTTGAGACAAATTTTGAGATCTTATACGGACATTTCAACAAGATGAGTCTTGATTTAAATCGGCCTATTGATCTTGATTGGGGCAGGATTCTTCCTTTAGATAGGATATTCAGCCGGTATAGCCCATCAGCTCATATCACGGAAGATTTTTTCAAGAATAAAATTGCATTCTTTGTCCCGTTGAATTTCCCCCATTATTCACTCTCCGAAAAAGCAGAACTCGGTCCAAAATGGGACAGAAAGGAATGGGCTCATGCAAGAATGGGGGATATGTTTACATCAAGAGTCCCAGCCGAAATCTATCAGAAAAGATCTCAGGTTTATGCTGACGCAAGCGCTTACATTTTCGAGTACAACATATACATGGGTAAATTAATTGACAAGAAGTTCAAAACTTATTTTCCAGAAGATTTAAAGCTCATAGCCCACTGGGGATTAAGAGATGAATTAAAGGCACGATATGTTGATCCAGAAGGCCTTTATAAACAGAAAATAATATATGAAATCATGCTTAGAATAATAGATCAGCAGATCCCGGAAATTGTGATAAATAACCCAGAATATAATTGGAATCCCTTTACCAATAAAATTTATAAAGACAAGAAAGAACTGACATTTACTCCGGAACCTCTCACACGGTACAAACATTTTCTCAACAACTTCAATAGTGCGAAAATGATGGATCCCTACTACCCTGATTTCCCAACCCAAATAAAAAGAGTGTTTGAGGCAGGAAGAGAAATACCAGAAGCAGAGGTTGAAGCTTTATTTACCAGCTTTATTTCATCCCCTCAGGTAGAAAAGGTCGGGAAACTCATCCAGAAAAGGCTCGGGACTAAACTCAGACCTTTTGATATCTGGTATCCGGGATTTAAACCAAGAAGCGCAATAAAAGAAGAGGAACTCGATAAAATTGTTGCCAAAAAGTATCCCGACGTAAAAACCTTTGAAGGAGATTTAAAGAACATCCTGATGAAGTTAGGATTTTCCCAGGAGCAGGCTGAATTTATCGCTCCAAAAATCGAAGTTGATCCAGCGAGAGGAGCAGGACATGCCTGGGGTGCGGATATGAAATCAGAGAAGGCACATCTGAGAACCAGGGTTCCCAAAACGGGCATGAATTATAAAGGATTCAATATTGCGATGCACGAATTGGGTCACTGTGTTGAACAAACTCTAACTCTTCAAAAGGTTGACTACTATGCGCTGCAAGGAGTCCCTAATACCGCTTTTACAGAGGCTTTTGCCTTTGTCTTTCAAGAAAAAGATCTTGATGTTCTCGGGCTAAAAAGCGAAGACAAGAATCGAAAACACATGAAAGCACTCGACTATTTCTGGAATGCCTACGAGATAATGGGAGTTTCCCTTGTTGATATGAAAGTCTGGAACTGGCTTTATAGAAATCCGGATGCAACTCCAGAAAAACTGAAGGAAGCTGTCATCTCAGCTGCAAAGGAAGTGTGGAATAAATATTATGCCGATGTCTTCGGAATAAAAGACCAGCCCATTCTTGCCGTCTACTCGCACATGATTTACAGGACCATTTATCTGCCTGATTATCCTCTGGGGCATATAATTGCTTTCCAGATTGGAAACTACCTTGAGGGTAAGAATCTTGGCAAAGAAATGGAAAGAATGTGTGTGGCCGGGGATATTATTCCTCAAGTCTGGATGAACAATGCTGTAGGCTCTGAAATATCCTCAAAACCATTGCTTGATGCAGTTGATGAAGCTCTGAAACATATAAAATAAATTTGAGGCAAATATGAGGAACATTCCCCGCACTACAATCCTTTTTGTTCTCATCTGTTTCTTTTTTCTCTGCGGATCTGCTCTAATCGAAGCTCAAGAAGAAGAAGTTGTTACGGTTAAAACCTTTATTTCTCATGATGGGATTCATCCAGGAAAATCCTTCAAGGTTGCGTTTCTCTTAAATATTACCCCTGGCTGGCATATATACGGTCCTGAGTTGCTTGATGAATTTCTCATCCCTTCGGAATTGATTATCGACGAAGGTGACAACATAAAAGTTTCAAAGCTGTACTATCCGGAACCAGGATCTGGAAGATTTGATTATTCTGAGGCTGAATTGCCCGTATACGAAGGAGAGATATTCCTGGGAGCTCTCATCAAAGTAGGCGATGAAATCGCTCTAAAGAAGTATTTCTTAAAGGCAAGCCTTTTGTACCAGCCTTGTGATGACCTGACATGCATGGCCCCCAGAACTCTTAAACTGGAAATTCCGTTCAAAGTTGTTTCTCTTTCAAAAAAAACGAAAGAAATAAACAAAAAGATCTTTTCGAAGATAGATTTTGAGAAAGGAAGTAAATAGCTCCCAAAATCGTATTTATATTTAGTCAAGCGGATTCTTTTTGCTATACTATAATTCCATTTTTAATCATAGGTGATAAGAGCTATGTCAGATGCGGAACATGTAATTATCGGCACAGCCGGCCATATTGACCATGGCAAGACTCTCCTCGTAAAAGCCTTAACCGGGATAGATGCAGATACCCTGGCAGAGGAGAAACGACGCGGCATCACCATTGAGCTGGGATTTATTTTCATGGAAACCCCTGGCTATGATAAACAGATTGTTTTTATAGATGTGCCTGGCCATGAAAAGCTCATAAAGACAATGGTTGCCGGAGCAAGCAATATCAATGCAGCTCTTCTCGTTATTGCAGCTGACGAAGGAGTTAGCCTGCAGACAAGAGAGCATTTCGACATTCTCCAACTCCTCGGAATAGAGAAGGGTATCGTTGCTCTGACAAAGACTGATCTGGTTAACGATGAGCGAATCCTTGAGCTAACAGGCCAGGTTAAAGATTTTCTGAAAGGTTCTTTTTCGGAAGATGCGCCGATTATTCCCGTATCAGCATTGGATGGCACGGGAGTGGATGAGTTGAAACATGCCCTTGCGGAGCTTGGTAAAACTGTGGCACCAAGAGCGGACAGCGGAATTTTTCGAATGCCGATTGATAGAGTTTTTACTTTGCGGGGATTTGGGACTGTAATTGCAGGGACGATTCTTTCAGGAGAAGTAAAGGAAGGCGATAGAGTGGAGATTTTTCCAGATAGTATTTCAGCCAAAGTAAGAGGAGTTCAAGTTCACCATCAAAAAGTTGAAAGGTCAATATTAGGGCGACGCACAGCCTTAAATCTTCAGGATATTAAAAAAGAAAAGCTTCACCGCGGCCAATGCGCTGGAGAGCCTGCCTCTCTCACTCCAACCTACAGATTAGATGGAAGGCTTCGCTTGCTGAAGAGCTACGGGAAGAAACTAAAGAATAGGACAAGGATTAGACTCCATGTAGGAACCGCAGAGATAATTTCCAGGCTTGTTTTTCTCGAGGATGATGTCCTTCTACCGGGGAAGGAAGCTCTTGTCCAGTTTGCCCTTGAAGCTCCTACAGTTGCTCTGCCCGGGGATCGCTATGTCATTCGTACCTTCTCACCTGTGATGACTATTGGAGGGGGAGAAATTCTTGAAGCAGCACCGCCTAAACATAAGAGATTTGATTCCCAAATGCTTCAGGGTTTACAGAAGCTTGAAGGGGATGTAGCTGAGGCTGCCGAGCAGGTGTTTATCGATTCTGGCCTTACGCCGCTTAGTGCTTCACAAGTCAGGATGATGAGAGGAGAGAGGGAAGATATTGTCGAAAAAGCTGTCGAGAATATCTTGAAAACTGGAAATATAGTAAAAATTACTGGCTATAAAGAGACAAAATACCTTCACAGGCACTCTTATGTTGAATTAGAGAATAAATTGATATCTTTTATTAAAAGCTACTTGGAAAAGAACCCTCATCGTATGTTCATGCCCTATGAAGAACTAAGATCGAGATTTCTTAGGTTGACTGATAACCAAACTTTAAAGACAGTTCTTGACGGCCTTTTAGAAAAGAGAACAATCCATCGAAAAGATTCCGACGTTAGTTTAGCGGATTATGAAGTTAAAATGAAACCTAAAGACCAGGAGCTCATCCAGAAGATCGAAGGGGTATTTAAAAGCTCAGGATTCGCTCCACCTCTTGAAGAAGAATTTCGCCTACAGCAGGGAGTTGACCTTAGACATTTTAAGAATATGATGCATAGCCTGTTCGAGAAGGGAGCCCTGGTCCGGCTCAGTAAGAAAGTCGTTTTTCACAGAGAATCAGTTGAGTCAGCCAGGAAAATCGTCCTTGAGCAACTGGAGAAGAATCAACATATAACCGTAGCCGAGCTACGCGATAAACTTAAGCTCTCACGCAAGTATGCTACAGCCATTCTTGAGTATTTTGATGCGATCGGCTTGACAAAAAGAGAGCAAGATGTGCATATTTTGAGATAGTCTGCGGGAAGGTATAGGTTCCGGTGGGCCTTCTGGACTTCAAACCCAGTATGGGGCCGTTAAAAGCCCTGGGTGGGTTCGACTCCCACACCTTCCCGCCAGAGTAAAACACAGCTTTCACGTTAAGCAATTCTGGTGACAATTTGGTGACAAAGGGAAAGGTTTAGGAGCAAATGGCCGTAAATATGCTGCACAGCATTTTTCCCGACGGGTTGTGACCCAGCAGTATGTTCAGCTTTTGCAGGAGG
>Ga0209979_1001213_pt1 | contig 29290 bp, 18 predicted proteins | sample AnhtaG_FD_183114 | JGI IMG/M metagenome (GOLD analysis project Ga0209979, IMG submission 183114) | Deep subsurface microbial communities from Anholt, Denmark to uncover new lineages of life (NeLLi) - Anholt_01485 metaG (SPAdes) (version 2) | ecosystem: Environmental > Aquatic > Marine > Oceanic... | reverse complement strand
TCCCTTAGCTTTATTTTTAAAACCATTCTTCTGGGCAGGAGCGGGCCTTGGCTTTATTTTGTTTTCCATCTCTGGATTTAAACTGCTTGTGCAGAAAAATGAGAGAAATTTCTACTCCCAGCAGTTGGAACAAAAAAGAATTCGCTTTCAGGAATTGGAAAAAGATACCTATGAGCTAACCGGGTCCTTGAAGAGCGTCTTGAAAAAATATAATCTGGCTTCCTCGCCGGTTTTGAGAGAAAATAATGAGCATTACCGGGATATAGAGAGGGAGATAAAAAATGAGCTCTCCAGATATGAAGGCTGGTTAGGTGGAAAAAACGCCAGGGAGTTAGAAAATGAGCTAAAAGAGGTAACCAAAGAATTAGCCTTATGGGATGAGAAGACTAAGGATTTAGAACCATACTTTTTGAAAAGAGAAGAGTTCTTGCATCTCCAGAAAGAGGTTAAAGGATTAGAGGAGAATAAAAGAAACTCGGAGCTTAAAACTGTAGCTCTCCAAAAAGAGTTGGAGATGGCAGAATCTGGGGCGGAGTTAGAAGCAAGCTTGGAGGAAAGATTAGAGCAAACCCAGAAGACCTTAGAGGAACTGAGGAGAAGAATAGAGGTATATGAGATCAGCTTAGAGAGCTTAGAGGAGGCCAGGAGAAAGGTGATAGATTCTTCTGTGGGAACACTGGAGGAGGAAACCTCCAAACTCTTGAGGGAAATCACGAATGGGAAATATAATCAAGTCAGGTTTGATAAGAATAGTTTCAGATTTGAGGTCTTTTCAGATGAACTGAAAGGCTGGGTTGACCCGCAGAAGTATCTTTCCCGGGGGAGCTTGGATCAGATCTACCTTTCCTGCAGGTTAGCTTTATTGAATTTAGTCTCCGAAAATAAAAAGCCGGTGATGATTCTGGATGACCCTTTTGTTACCTTTGATAAACAGAGAAGGGAAAAGGCTTTAAAACTTTTGAGATCGCTTTCTAAGAAATATCAGATCCTGCTTTTGACCTGCCACGATTTCTACGACGGGTATGAAGACCAATTGATCGAGCTTCCTAAATAATTAATCAGACAAAGTAAAATACTCCTGCCCCAGCTTTTTGAACAATTTTCTTGCAGTTCTTAGCCACTTTAGTGGCGTGAAACCTGACTGAAGTCAGTTTGAAAACTTCCGCTGGTCGTTGGTCTCCTGTCCTATGGATCCAAATTCGGAACCAACGACTCCATCTTCGTTGGTGAGGACACCAACGAAGAGCAAATGATTTATCAGAAATTGGAGTGTTCACCTTTAGGTGAACCATTTTAATCCGCTAAGGCGGATTTGTTTTTTCCGCAGGATCTTGAGACAAGGGGTTTTCCGCAGGATTCATAGGATAAGTCAAGCTAAAGTCACCAGGATCTTGAGACTTGACACTTCAGTAAGACCTTTCCCATTTGACTTTTTCAGGTCACTCTTTGTTTGTTCTTGACAAGGGTTGCTCTGAATCTTAATTAGTTAGAGAAGTTATGAGCTTAAAAATCGATGGTAATTACGGTGAGGGTGGCGGGCAGATCTTGAGATCAGCTTTAGCCTTGTCCTGTGTTCTGCAGAAAGAAATCGAAATCTACAATATCCGCAAAGGCAGAAAAGTTCCCGGTCTGCAGGCTCAGCACCTTACCTGTGTCAGGGCAGCTCAGGCAATCTCTGAGGCAGAAGTAGAAGGAGATACCCTTCAATCTCAGGTTCTAAGATTTTCTCCGAAAAAGATCAAAGGGGGGGATCTTTTTTTGGATGTGGGAACTGCAGGCTCAGTCTGTCTGGTTCTGCAATCAATCCTTATACCTTTAAGCTTGGCTTTTGCTCCATCTGAGCTCAGAATCAAAGGGGGGACTCATGTTCCCTTTAGCCCTCCGGTTACCTATTTTCAGAAAATTCTTTTTCCAATGCTTAATAGATTGGGACTGAGTTTTTCTATGGAGATAAAAAGATGGGGATGGTATCCTAAAGGAGGAGGTGAGGTTATCTGTGAGGTAAAGCCAGTTGAAAAAATAAAATCTCTGAATTTGATTGAGAGGGGGAAACTATTAAAGCTTTCCGGTCTATCCGCGGTATCCAACCTTCCGCTATCCATAGCTCAAAGGCAAAAACAGGAGGCGGAAAGGATTTTAAAGGAAAATAATTTTGAATTGCAGACTGAAATTTTGGATGCCCCCTCTATTGGTAAGGGGACTTCCTTTTTTCTTGAGGCTGATTTTGAGAATTCATTTGCAGGTTTCAGCTCCTTAGGAGCCATAGGTAAGAGAGCTGAACAAGTAGCAGATGAAGCCTGTAAAGATTTTCTGGATTATGTGAAAACCTCGGCTGTAGTTGAAGAACATTTGGCTGATCAGCTGATCCCCTTTTTAGCTTTAGCCCAGGGTGAATCGAATTTCTCTGTCTCCAAGATAAGCCAGCATCTTCTGACCAATATCTGGATAACCCAACAATTTCTTCCGGTGAAAATAGAGGTGGAAGGGAAAGAAAACCAACCAGGAAAAGTTAAGATTATTCCCCAAGGAAATTTGTAGGGACAGAACATTGTTCTGTCCTGATCTTACATCTTCACTTTCTGTATGTAGATCGACTTTAAAAAATAAAAATAAACTTCTTGATTTTTTCTGGAGATTAAATAATATTGGACTTGAGTATGTTTTTTTTAATCTATGAACTATCAACTATGAACCATAAACCAATCTTTATATGGGGCAGTAGCTCAGCTGGGAGAGCGTCTCGTTCGCAACGAGGAGGTCAGCGGTTCGATCCCGCTCTGCTCCATCCTGGTGGATGGTGGTTGGTAGATAGTTAATAGTAAAAAACAGAGGAATGGATTCTGAGGAGAAGTTCAGTTTTGAGAGGTTGAGGGTCTATCAGGACTCTTTGAATTTTTCTAAGGAGAGCTCTAAAAAAGTAATTTTTGGAGGGACTTTGGAGTGCCCCGCCTTTGGCGGGGCCAAAATGAATTATCTTGTTTTTCAATGGGTTAAAGGTAAAGCTATCCGCCTTAGGCGGATACACTCTAGAGTTTCTTTCCAAAGATTTGACTTTTTCAGAGACCAACAAAAGAAAAGTTGACCAAGAGGTTTCCTAATATAGGTTTTGATTTTTGCAAAATCTATTAGTGCTTTAATTAATTCGATCAAGTAGTTTTTACCATGAAGTATGAACCATTAACCAAAAACCAGGAGATTTAATCCGCCTCAGGCGGATTAAATCTCCTTCTCCCGTGCTAGATGGGGAGTTAGCGGTGCCCTGTAGCCCGGAACCCGCTATACCGGGGTCGAATCCCCACCTGAGGTTTTCTCCTCCGGGAGAGGGGAAAGGTAAGAGGCGATGAAGGTCAGGTCTTGCGCAACTCAAGCTCACCCAACCCCGTCAGGACCGGAAGGTAGCAGCGGTAAGTGAATCCTTAAGTGTGCCGTAAGGTCGCCTGGCTGGAGCCTGACTGCCTTGAAACCTCCTCAGATGAGGGATCAAAGGTGGGTGCACGGGATGAGAATTAATCCAGAGGATTAATTCCTGTTGGTAGTTGATAGTAGATAGTTTATAGAAAAAGGAGTAGAATGTGTCCTATTTGGTGATGGCAAGGAAATACAGGCCTATGGGGTTTGAGGAGGTGGTGAATCAGAAGCATGTTACCACCACCTTGGTTAATGCCATAAACTCTAAGAGGATTGCCCATGCCTATCTATTCTCCGGTCCCAGGGGGACGGGTAAAACCTCAGTTGCCCGGATCTTAGCCAAAGCTTTGAACTGCGATAAGGGTCCAACCTCAAAGCCCTGCAATAAGTGTTCTGCCTGTGAGGAGATAAATGCAGGCCGGAGTATAGATGTATTTGAGATGGATGCTGCCTCCAAAAGTCGGGTGGAGGATATAAGAGAACTGATAATCGAAGGGGTTAAATATGCTCCGGTAAGGGGGAAATATAAAGTCTATATAATTGATGAGGTGCAGATGCTCTCAGATTCTGCCTTTGATGCGCTGCTCAAGACCATTGAAGAGCCACCTGCGAATGTGGTCTTTATCTTCGCTACTACCGCACCTCAGGATGTACCCCCAACTATACTTTCTCGCTGTCAGAGGTTTGATTTCAAAAGGATTCCTTTTAATAATTTAGTGGAAACCATCTCCACTATCTCTCAAAAAGAAAATATAGAGATGGAAAAGGAAGCCCTCTATACCTTAGCCCGTAAAGCGGACGGCAGTCTGAGGGATTGTCTTTCCCTTTTGGATCAGATGATAGCTTATGGTGGAAAGAAGATAACCAAAAAGATAGTTGATCAGACCCTGGGTTTGGTAGAGCAGGAGCTTTATTTTGAACTAACCAGAATAATCCAGGCAAAAGAGAGTAAAAAAGGGTTAGAGCTTTTAGAAAGCCTGATCGATTCAGGCGTGGATCTGCCGGAGTTTGTTCTGGGACTTTTAGACCATCTCAGAAACCTTTTAGTAGCTAAGGCGGGTGGGGAGTCCGAAAGGCTTTTTGACCTTTCCCAGCACTATATTGAGAAATATAAAAAGGAATCAGAAAGTTTTTCAGAAACCGACCTTTTGAGGATGATAAGAGTAGTGGTGGATTTAAATTATAACCTGAAAAGGACTGCTGAACCAAGGATACATTTAGAAGTTGCCCTGATGAAGCTTATCCAGATGGATTCATCCGTCTCCTTAGAGACCCTTTTGGAAAAGTTAGATCAGATGGGGTCTGGAGGGGTAGAAATTAAATACGAGTTACCAAGAAAAAAAGAAGTCTCCAAAATGGAGGACAAAATTTCCGAAGAAAACTCTGAGTTAAAAAAAGATCTGAACCAGCCCAATCAAAAGAATTTCAGTTTGAATTTAGAGGAATTAAAAGCTAACTGGCCAGAAGTATTGAATAAATTAAAAGTGAAGAAAGCTTCCCTCTGGAGCTGCCTCAATCAGGCGGAGATAGTATCCTTGGATAACGGGGTTTTGCTCTTAGAATTTACCAACGGGAATGAGTTCCACAAAAAACAGGTGGAGAAAAAAGATAATTTGAAACAGATTTTGGAAATTATGAATAGTGTATATAAAAACGATTTTAGAATAGGTTTTTGTTTAAATAACAACAAAAAGAGCTTTAATCAGAAAGGCTCTTTCTCGAAAAAAGAATTTAAGTATCAAGATATTCCGGGGCTGAAAGATTTACTGGATAATTTAGGTGGTGAGATAATCGATAAGAAACCAATTTAGTGGAGGAGAATATGCCTAAAGGGAAAGGGTTCGGGGATATAATGAAGCAGATGCAGAAGATGCAGGTTAAGATGGAGGAAATCCAGAAGGAACTGGAAAATAAAAGGGTGGAGGGGACAAGTGGTGGAGGGATGGTGAGGGTGATTGCAAATGGCAAGCAGGAGATTTTGGAGATAAAGATCGACCCGGAGGTGGTGAATAAAGAGGATGTGGAGATGCTTGAGGATTTGGTCTTAGCCGCAGTTAATCAGGCAAAAGAAAGGGCTCAGGAGGTTCAGGCAGAGGAGATGTCCAAATTAACCGGCGGATTAAAAATCCCAGGGTTACCTCTTTAAGTTATAGGAATTTTATTGTAGTTGCCCAAGGGCTTTTTTAATAGCTCGATGAATCGAGCAACTACAGATTATTATGGTGAAATTAACCGATTCAGTTGAAAGATTAGTGGAGGAGTTTTCTAAACTTCCGGGAATAGGCAGGAAAACTGCTCAGAGATTGACTTTCTATATCCTGAAACTAAGAAGGGATGAGGCTTTGAAGCTTTCTCAGGCGATACTGGATGTTAAGGATAGGGTTAAATATTGTTCAGTCTGCTTTAATATAACTGAAGGGGACCCCTGTATTATCTGCAAGGATACCAAAAGGGATAAAAGCATAATCTGTGTAGTTGAAGAGCCGAATGATGTTTTAGCTTTAGAGAAAACCAATCAATATAAAGGGCTTTATCATGTGTTAGGTGGGGTATTATCACCTCTGGATGGTATAGGTCCGGATGATTTGAAGACCAAAGAGCTTATGACCAGGTTAAAAGAGAATCTCAAAGAGGTGATAATTGCCACCAATCCGAATGTGGAGGGTGAGGCAACCGCGGTTTACTTGGCTAAATTGATAAAACCTCTGGGAATAAAAGTTACCCGCATTGCCAGAGGAGTCCCAGCAGGTGGGGAATTGGAATATGCGGATATAGCTACCTTAGCAAATGCGATTGAAGGCAGGGTGGAGTTTTAGAGATTTTTTAATTGAGATATCAGAGGCGTAGCCGAGCCTTCAGGGCTCGGCTGCAGAGGTTTAAAACCTCTGTTACGCGATTGCTCTGTCTCTACAATTTTGGCACCCTGAAAGGGTCGTAATAAGATTTTCGATGTGACGTAAGGAACTACCCTTGACGCCTTTAAGTTGTTTCGGGACTAAGATTTTCAGTAACAATTTCTTATGCGGGGATCTGGATCGATTTCCCTTTAAAAAGATGTTGAAATCTATTTATCGGTTTGTTATATTGGTTTAAAATTTGACCTCAAGGTTCATTTTTGGATATGCGAAAACTCTGGGCACCCTGGCGAGGGAAATTCATCTTAGGGGAAAAAGAAAAGGGGTGTATTTTCTGCAAAAGGTTGAAAGGTAAAAAGGATGAGAAAAATCTGATCCTTTTCCGGGGTGAAAAATCGTTTGTTATAATGAACCGCTTCCCCTATAATGCCGGTCATCTGATGGTTTGTCCGAACCGACATACAGGCAAGTTTGAAAATCTGACTGAATCTGAGATAGCTGACCTTATGAAAACTACCCAGCTTTCTATTAAGGTCATTAAAACCGCCTTAAAACCCCAAGCTCTAAACTTAGGGATGAACTTAGGAAAGGTTTCAGGGGCTGGTGTAGCTAATCATCTACATATACATATAGTGCCCAGGTGGAGCGGAGATACTAACTTTATGCCGATTTTAGCAGAGACTAAAGTGGTTTCCATCAGCTTAAGTGAGATATTCAAAAAGCTCAAAAAGAGTTTAGAAAAGTATATTTGAGACCCCATCAGAAATACAGGTCAAGATGAAGATTCCGAAGAAAGAAGAGCTTTTAAAACTACAGGCTCAGTATAAAACTGACAAAAAGATGGGAGAGGTCTTAGGTGTGCCCGCTTATCTGGTTGCCTACTGGAGAAGGAAGAAAAATATCCCCAAGTATTCTCTGCTTAAGTATAGTTTTGAAAGGATAAAAGATCTCTGGGAGACCTATGGAGATGACCAAAAAGCGGGTAAAGAGCTTTCCATCTCCAAGGCGGCCTTTTATAAATGGAGGAGGAAGTATAATCTTTTAGAGAAACCCAAGGTTTTGAAATTAGCCCAGTTGGAGTTATCCTTGTCGGAGATGAACAAAAGAAGGGATAGGGGATTGACCATCGCCCAGAAAGGATTGGCTATAAAGGCGGGAAAAAAGGAGGTTCAGATAGGAGAGATCGTTTATCTAGAGCCGGATTTAGCTATGAGCCATGATAATGCTGGTTTAGTGATAAAGCAGTTTAAGGAAATAGGGGTCTTGAAGGTCTGGAATCCGGATAAGATAGTTATCCCCTTAGACCATCGGGCTCCAGCTGAGTCAGAGAAAACAGCTGAGGCTCACCATTCTATAAGGCTTTTCGTTAAAGAACAGGGGATTAAAAATTTTTATGATATAAAGGAGGGTATCTGCCATCAGGTGGTACTTGAAAAGGGGCATATCCTTCCAGGAGAGTTAGCTGTTGGGACAGATTCACATACTACCTCTTATGGTTGTTTAGGAGCTTTGTCTACCGGTATAGGTGCGACCGAGATGGCAGCAGTCTGGGCTACTGGTAAAATCTGGCTAAGAGTTCCTGAAAGTATCAAATTAATTATCAGGGGCAGGCTTCCTTTTGCAGTATATGCTAAGGATGTAATCCTTTATATAATTGGCGAGTTGACAGTTGAAGGGGCAAATTATAAGTCTGTGGAATTCTATGGTGATACGATTGAGAATATGTCTATTTCTGAAAGGTTCACCCTGGCTAACCTTTCGATGGAGATGGGCGGGAAATTTGCCCTAGTTCCTTTTGATAATGTTACTAAAAAATATCTTAAGGGCAGAGCTAAAAGATCTTATCAACCAATTTATGCAGACGATAACGCTATCTATGAGAATGAATATGAGTTTGAGATCAATAAATTGGAACCTCAGGTTGCCTGCCCTCATAAGGTTGATAAGGTTAAACCGATTGATGAAGTCAGAGGGATAAAGATAGAACAGGTTTTGTTAGGTTCCTGCACTAATGGCAGGTTAGATGATTTAGAGATTGCTGCCCGGATATTAAAAGGCAAAAAAGTTCACCCGGATACCCGGATGCTGGTTCTGCCTGGTTCTAAGTCGGTCTATTTAGAAGCTCTGAAAAAAGGTTTGATCAAGACATTTTTAGAAGCTAACTGCGTAGTGCTGAACCCGGGTTGTGGACCTTGTTTGGGTGCGCATCAGGGGATATTAGCCAAAGGCGAAAGGTGCCTGGCTACTACTAATCGAAATTTCAAAGGGAGGATGGGGTCAACTGAATCTGAGGTCTATTTAGCCAGTCCGGCAACTGCAGCTGCCACGGCAATTAAAGGAGAGATTGCAGACCCCAGAAATCTTTTAAAAAGATAAACTCTAAATAAAATGTTAAAGGAGATTAAAGGAAGAGTCTGGAAGTTAGAAGATAATATAGATACGGATTTGATTTATCCGGGGAAGTGTCTTCCCATCTTAGACCCCCAGGAGATGGCTAAGCATGCTTTAGAGGGGTATGATAAGGATTTTCCCAATAAAATTCAAAAAGGGGATATTATCTTAGCCGGGTCGAATTTCGGGTGTGGCTCTTCCAGGGAACAAGCCGCTACTTCATTAAGATATGCCGGGATTTCCTGCATCATAGCCAAATCTTTTTCCAGGATCTTCTTCAGAAATGCAATCAATCAAGGGCTGGCTCTGGTTCAATCCAAAGAGGTTTATGATCTGATTAAGGAAGGGGAGGTTATTACAGTGAATTACGCCAGTGGTGAGATTTCAACTCAGGACAAAAAGATTCCTTTCCCACCTTTGCCGGAGATAGTTATGGGGATCCTGGAAGATGGGGGGTTGATTGAACATTTGAAGAAAACTTTGAAGAAGTAAATATTGTAGAGACGCATCGCAATGCGTCTCTACAGTTTATATTCCAATAAAGAAAATCTTCCCTGGGTTAATCTTCCATAAGTGAAATGTTCGAACCAGTCACCTAAGTTTATATAAATCCCTTTATCCAGTTCCTCAAAACAGGGCTGGTGAGTATGCCCGATTATCACCGCATCGTATCCTTCCATTATTTTCTTCTTGGCAAATTCTCGATAATCCTTGAGGAATTCTTTATTCTTGAATTGAGTTTGACTTCGACTGAAAGAGGCCACTTTTTTTGCTAAAGGGATGCCCAGATCAGGTGGTATCAGCCGGTAAAGATAGATATTGATTTTATTTCTCAAGATTTTTTTCAAAATCCTGTACCCAATATCTTTTCTGGCTAACCCATCCCCGTGGAAAAGGTAGATCCTTTTACCCTGATGCTCTACTGAGAGGGGGTGTTTGGCTATCTTTATCCCTATCTGTTTATTTAAAAAATCGCCTAACCAGAAGTCATGGTTTCCAACTGAATAGGTTATGGGTATTCCCAGGTCAATTAGCTCTTTCAATTTCATTAAAACTGGGAAATGGTCTTTGGGGATAGCATTTTTATATTCGAACCAGAACTCGAATAGGTCGCCTAAGATATAAAGTGTTTGAGAGTCTTTTTTGATCTCTTCTAAAAAACGTAAGAGTCTTTCTTCTTTTAGTTTTTCCTTTTCTGGGGAGCTTGAACCTAAATGGGCATCGGAGAGAAAATAGACTGTGCCTTTCATAATCTTTATATAATTAAAAATCAAAAGGGAGGCAATTGAAATGTTTATAATTAGAATGAAATGGTGATTATGACGAGCTTATCGTGGAATTTAGAAAAAAACAGGAGGGGCTCCAAATAAAGCTGGATTTCGCTAAGCTCAACAAGCCCCTCCGCTACGTTTTAACCCTCTCCTTTTTTCCGAGCAACGGATCCGTAGGAAAGGAGAGGGCAAGGGAGAGGTTCTATCGCAACAAAACCATCTTTTTAGCAGTTGTGTAATCCTTAGTCTTTAATCGATAAAAGTATATTCCACTTCCAATTTCTTTACCAGAATTATCTTTCCCATCCCAGATTACGCGATAATTCCCTGGTAATTTTTCCTCATCCACCAAAGTCCTCACCTTTTGCCCCAAGATATTATAAACAATCAGGGTAGTGTGGATGGGACTATGAACTATGAACCGTGAACCATAAACCCGGAAGGGTATGGTGGTGGAAGGGTTGAAAGGATTTGGATAGTTCTGCGACAAAGTAAACTCTTTTGGCAAATGCTCATCTGGCTCTTCTTCAACATCCGTAGTTGTGCCTAAGAAAGAAACACCATCTTCATAAGTTTCAAACCATTTATTCCCTTTAGAATCTATAGCCACAGCATATACCTGGACAGAAGCGAGACCACTATTTTTAGTATTATAGGTTACCCAGTTAAACCCATCAAATTTGCTCACACCTCCTCCAACAATATAACCACCACCGCCATAATCATAATAAACCTCTGGTTCAGTAGCACACCAAGTATTACCAGAAGGATCAAAACCTATGTCCATAATGTAATTCGAAGCAATATCGCTGTTCCAGATGTTATAGGTAAACCAGCTGCTACCATCAAACATAGCTAAGCCAGCCCAATAGGTACCAATCCAGATTCTGTTTGAGGCATCAACTGCTAAAGACCAGACAACCGCATTGAAAGGCAAGCCTGAATTAGATGGATTGTAAATGGTCCAATTAGCTCCATCAAACTTCAAGACCCAGCCAGATAAACCCTTGTAGAATACCCCCATAGTGCCTACCCATAAGTTATTGGATGAATCCACCGCAAGACTAAAGACCCAGTTGTAGGGCAGAGGGCTGTTGGATGTATCGTATTTTGTCCAGCTGGTATCATCAAACCTCAATAAGCCTTCGAACATCGACCCAAACCATTTGACGTCGTTTTTATCAATGGTCATACACCCAAGTTGGATAGTATCAGGGTGGAAATAATTAGTCCAGCTTGCTCCGTCGTATTTGCTTACTCCTCCTCCACATAAAATCCAGAGATTATCATTACTGTCAAAAGCAAGAGTGCCTATGCCATTTGCCGGTAGTCCACTGTTCTCCGTATCGTAGGTTATCCAGTTTTCATCGTCAAATCTGCATAGGCCTTTTTTATCCGTGCCTATCCACTTATTGCCAAAGTGATCTATGGCTATGTCACCCACATTGTTGGATGCAAGTTGATTCTCAGAGATATCATATGCAAACCAGTTGGCACCGTCATACTTGGTTAAATGATATTCAGGGTATCTCTCTATGGTCTTAGTGGCTATCCAGAGATTTCCAGCAGAGTCGACAACAATTGAAACAATCTGGTTACTTGGCAACCCACTGTTGGTGGTATCATAGACAACCCAGTTTTCCCCATCAAACATACTCAAGCCACCGCAACAACCTCCAAACCACTTCCTGCCAAGAGAATCGATAGCGATAGAGCTTACACTGATACTGGCTAAGCCGCTGTTAGAGGTATCATAACTGGTCCACTCTGTCCAGAATGTTCCATCAAATATGCTCACCCCACCTGCACAGCCAAACCAGACTGTGTCAGGTGACTCGATGACAATTGTATTTACCCAATTACTTATCAGACCAACATTCGACTTATTAAAGTTTATCCAGTTAATACCGTCAAATAACTTTACACCGTTAATAGACGTGCCTATCCAGGCATTTCCTGAATCATCAATTGCAAGTGCGGTAACTCCATCCTTGAGCACAGAAGTATCATAATTGGTCCAGTTTACTCCATCAAACACACTCAATCCATAAATGGTCCCGATCCATATCCTGCCAGATATATCTCCAGCTATACAGGTAATGTAGTTGCTGATTAAACCGCTATTTGAAGTATCATAAGTTTCTGAGTTTACACCATCCCAGACGGTAACACCTGAAAGGGCAGTAGCGAACCATTTCCTTCCCAGATGGTCTACTTTTATAGAGCGAACACGATTTTCCGCCAATCCGTTTGCGCGATTATAATAGAAGATATCATTTAAAGGGTCATTTAGATTTCGTCTGACCGCACCACCACTGCTCCCCTGCCACAGATAGTTACCCTCAAGTTCCAGAGTAGAAATTGTGCTGGTGTTAGTATAATTTATCCATTGCTCATTGGAGAAGGAAGAACTATTGGTGAAAATGATAAAAGAGAAAAGGAAGATAAGGAGTATTTTTGTTCGTGTGGAAAGTCCGGTTCCAGCACAAAGTTGGTTCGGGAATTGGATTTTTCCGCCCTCAGGCGGAATCCTAGTGACCCGAACCAGCCTGAATGTAGATAATAATTTTGCTCTATACATCAACAACCCTCCACCCTACTAACAATCTAATAAAATATCTTTTACTGTCAATAATATCTTTATATCAGTTAGAGATAATTAAAACATTTTTTAAACGGAATCTGTCTCAGACGGGTCTAACTATTGGAGATTTGTCACTGAGCACAGGAGTTGACTTGTATTCCTTGTAAGCAGAGCAAAAATTCATCCATTGGGAATCCCCTGATATTTTCTACTAATGAGAGAACTTCTAAATCTCTATTTCTAAAAGATAGTTTGCCTGAGTCAAATTAAAAAAGATTCCTTGACTAAGAGTCTAAAAAAGTTAATTTAGCCAATGAAAGATTTCGATTTGTGTGAAAGATAACGTATTAATTGTGAGATTCTAAGTTTTAAAACTATGGATAAATTCGTAATTCGAGGTGGGAAAAAGCTTTCTGGCTCAGTGGAGATTTCAGGGTCTAAAAATGCGGCTCTCCCTATTCTGGCGGCATCTCTATTGGTAGAAAAAGGGGAAACTGTTATTCATAACGTGCCTAACTTGGCAGATATAGATACTATGCTCAAAGTATTAGAGCACTTAGGTGCTAAGATAAAAAGAGATACTAAGGAGAAAACAGTAGCCATTAAGGCTGAGAATCTCTCTTCCTTTGAAGCTCCTTATGATTTAGTCAGAAAGATGAGAGCCTCCTTTTTGGTCCTGGGTCCTGTTTTAGCCCGATTTAGAAAAGCAAAAGTTTCCCTGCCCGGAGGGTGCGTGTTGGGTCCACGTCCGGTTAATCTGCATCTAACTGGTCTTTCCGCTTTAGGCGCAAAGATTGAAGAGGAGCGCGGATATGTAATTGCCACAGCCGAAAGACTTAAAGGGAACATTATCTATTTTGACCGACCTAGCCATACCGGAACTGAGAATCTGATGATGTCAGCCTGTTTGGCTGAAGGAGAAACCACTTTGGTGAATGCGGCCTGTGATCCTGAGGTGGTGGATCTGGCTAATTTTTTGAACTCAATGGGTGCAAAAATAGGAGGGGCAGGCTCTTCAACTGTTCGGATTACAGGGGTGAAAAAACTACATGCGGTTGAACATACTTGCATAAAAGACCGCTTAGAGGCAGGTACTTTTATGATGGCAGCCGCTTTAACCTCAGGTTATCTGGAGATAAAAGATTTTTTGCCGGAGCATCTGGATATGGTAAGCTTGAAGCTCAGGGAGATGGGTGTGGAGATAAGTACGAACAGAAAAAGTATAAAGGTTAAAGGTTCTTCAAAGCTCAAACCAGTTTCAGTAACTACCTTCCCTTTTCCCGGCTTTCCTACAGATTTGCAGGCTTCGATAATGGCTTTAACCTGCACAACCTCAGGCTCAAGCTATATAAGGGAAACTGTTTTCGAAGATAGATTCACTCATGTAATGGAGCTAAATAGATTGGGAGCGGATATAAAGGTTAATGGCGACAGAGCCACAGTGATTGGAGTTCCTAAGTTAAAAGGTGCCTCGGTGATGGCATCAGATATTCGGGCAGGAGCAGGTCTGGTCCTGGCTGGATTAGGAGCAGAAGGCCAGACTGAGGTTTTAAGGATTTATCATATCGACCGGGGGTATGAAAAGTTCGAAGAAAAGCTTTCCAGTCTGGGAGCTGAGATAAAGAGGGTAAAAGTTTAAAATTTAAAAGGGGAAGTTATGCTTAAGAAAATAATCTTAATTCTTTTTGCCGGGATGTTCTTCTTTTCCATTTTATCTTCAGATTCTACAGGTCAGGAGGTATATTTCGGCAAAAATAAGGTCCAGTATAAAGATTTCGAATGGTATTACATCCAGACTGAACATTATGATATCTACTATAATGATTTAGGGTATGACTTAGCTGAGTTTGCCGCCAAGACCCTGGAAGAGGCTACTCCTCCCTTAGAGAAAATCTTAAATTATGAGGTGAAAAAAAGGATTCCGATCATCCTTTATAATTCCCCGAGTGAATTTCAGCAGACTAATGTGATAATTGAGCTTATCGAGGAAAATGTGGGTGGATTCACTGAAGTTTTCAAGAACCGGGTGGTGGTCCCTTTTAACGGCTCTTATGAGGATTTCAGGCATGTGCTTACCCATGAGCTGACTCATGCATTCATCTTTGATATGCTATATGGAAATCTGATAGGGAATCTATTGAGCGCCGAGTTTCTTCAGATACCTTTATGGTTTGCTGAAGGTTTTGCTGAGTATTTCTCCAGAGGAGGGTTGGATATTCAGGCAGATATGATTTTAAGAGATGCCACGGTCAACGGCTATTTGATCCCTTTAGAGTTTGCAGGTGGATTCCTGGTTTATAAAGAAGGTCAATCTGTTATTCAATATATTGTCAACAAGTATGGGGAAGAGAAAATCTCAGAGATTTTACATAAAGGTAAAAGCATGCGCTCTTTTGATAAAAGCCTCAAGTCTGCTATTGGGCTGGATGAAAAAGGACTGAGCGAAGAGTGGATGAAAAATTTAAGGAAAGAATATTGGCCTGAGATAGCCCAGAGAAAAGAGCCCAAGGATTTTGCGAAACAGCTAACCGATCATCAAAAGGACGGCTCTTATATAAATGAGAAGCCAGCTTTTTCACCTCAAGGTGATAGAATTGCCATCTTCTCTGACCGGAGCAATTATACTGAGATTTATGTTATCTCAGCAGTTGACGGCAAAGTGATAGAGAAGGTGGTTAAAGGTGAAAGATCAGGCGATTTAGAATCTCTTCACTCCTACGTTAGCGGGCTATCCTGGTCTCCGGATGGCAGAGACATAACCTTTGTATCCAAAAGCCAGGGAAAAGATGTTTTATGCCTGGTAAATGTGAAAAAGAAAAAGATCTATAAGAAGTTCAAATTTAATTTAGAGGCGATGTTATCTCCAGCTTGGTCTCCGGATGGAGGGAGGATAGTCTTTGTGGGGATAATGGGTGGTCGATCCAACCTTTATCTCACTGAGATTAAAACTGGCAGATTAGAGAAGTTGACTGAGGACGAATACGATGATGGGGAACCAGACTGGAGCCCGGATGGAAAAACTATTGCCTTCTCCTCAGATCGTCCTTTAAGAGAAGAGCAAGATACTAACTATGTATACGGCTCTTACAACGTCTTCCTTTTAGACCTTGGTACTAAGAAAGTCAAACCTTTTACCCAGGCAGGGGAGAATAGCTTTTCTCCTGCCTTTTCTCCAGACGGCAAGAATATCTGCTTCAGTTCTACCCGTAATGGGATAAGTAATCTCTATATCCAGGATTTAGATAGCCTGAAGGTCTATCCTTTGACCAATGTATTAACTGGATGTTTTACACCTTCCTGGTCTAAGGATGGGGAAAAGATAGCCTTCTCCTCTTTTTATAAAGGAGGATGGGATATATTTGTTCTTAAAAATGTAAAGCCAGGCACCGAGGAAGGGGAGCCTTTAGTTAAGACCTCTTTTGTCCTGGAAAAAGAAAGGATAGCAGAAGTTCTGCCTGACACTGCTGTGCAAGGGGAGCTGAAAGAGGAGGAGAAGAAGCTTGATTTCAGTTATTATGTTTTCAAAAGCTCAGAGGATGAGCTAGATTCGCTCTCCCAAGTTTTAGAGGAGCCAAAACCAGAGAAGGAAACCCTGATCACCAGACTTCCCTCCGGCGAATATAAGAAGAAGAAATATAAACTTAAATTTACTCCGGACATTGTTTCCGGGGCTTTAAGTTATGACACCTTTTTCGGGTTCAGAGGACAGTCTTTTATTGCGATCAGTGACCTGTTCGGCAATCATAATTTCTATTTGGCCACAGACCTTTTCAATACCATAGACCAGAGTAATTTTCAGCTGGTTTATCTATATTTACCCAAAAGGATAGACTATGGGGTGGGGATATTTCACACTAAATATTATTATATAGATTCCATAGATCGGCTCTTCTCTGATAGGCTGTATGGAGCCACCGCTCTTTTATCCCGGCCTTTTAGTAAGTTCAGCCGGGTAGAGTTCAATTTGACTCATCTTTCCATAGACCGAAGATATTATGATCCTAACCCAGAAGGCATTTTTGAAGATAGAAGTGTAAAAGTTCTCTTAAGCAATTTCGCCTGGGTTAAGGATAACGTAATCTGGGGGATAACTGGGCCGGTAAACGGAAGGAGAAGCATATTCAGTTTTGAATGGTCAGCAGATATTTCTAAAAAGAGCCTCCCCTTTACCTCCACCTGGCTGGACTATCGAAGGTACTGGCATTTCGGTAAGAACAGGTTTGGCTTTGCCTTCAGATTTTCTGCAGGGAGAAGTGATGGGGAAGAACCCCGTCATTTCTTCTTAGGTGGAATGTCCAACTGGATTGGGCCAAAGTTATCTACGGAGAATATCTACGGAGTAAATGACCTTTATTTTTCAGGTATAATCACCCCTTTAAGAGGTTACGAGTATTATGAGGTAGAAGGTACCAGATATTTTCTGACTAATTTCGAATTCAGATATCCTTTTATTGAGTATCTCTCAATGGGATTTCCTCCAATAAGATTAAGATATATCAGCGGAGCGATCTTTTTGGATTTAGGAAGTGCCTGGACAGAGACTAAGAAATTTAAGGGTGGAACCACTAAAGATGGCACCAGACTAAAGGACATTAAAGCAGGGTTTGGTTTTGGAGCCAGGATTAATTTGGGTATTTTTGTGCTAAGGTATGATGCTGGCTGGAGAACCGATTTTGCAGATGTCTCTGCCAAGCCGGAGCATTACTTTTCCTTAGGGGCGGAGTTTTAGTGGGGTCTTTTGAAAAACTACTTTAAAAGAACAAATCCGAGAAGCGGATCCATAGGATTGGAGTGTTCACCTTTAGGTGAACCAGATTAATTCGCCTAAGGCGGATTTGTCTTTTCCCCAGGCTCCAGAAGACAAGTAGTTGCCCAATTCATAAGTATTTCTTCGCTGGATTAATTGAGCAGCTATAATTCTCCAGCAAGTCCTTTACTAAATTTGGTTCTGTGGGATTATCTTATTGGTTTATTTAGCTTTTATGGGTTGCCTTTTACTTCCAGAATTAATCTTACCCAGAGGCATGCTTTTAATCTTTCCACGTCCTTTACTTCTCACATATTCATCGATTTCAGAGGTGGAATAGATTTTTATACCACATTCGTCCAGCAATTTTTTCTTAGCAATCAGATTCCCTTTAATTGCTCTTTTAAGCAGGACGTCAATATTATGCCTTTTTTTAGTAAAATCCTTTTTTGTGGGAAAGCCAAGAGGGCTCATAGGAAATAGTTTACCTCTTTCTAAATTACATAATAACAAAGATATGAATATCTAAACACATCAATTTACCTTTCTATCTATTTAATACGCAAAAGAAATGAAAATTGTTAAGACCTCCTATTTAAACCAGAAGATTAAGTGTGGAGTGTAATCATTTATTTTACAAAGACTTAGATGTTAGAAAGGCATACAGGGGTTGATAAATTAATAAAAAATATGATTTTATTTGACTTTGTTTAACTGACGGATATATTTAAAATTCAGCCTACTATCAGGAGATAAAAGATGAAAGAACTTAAAGTTACTCTTAAATTAGCAAAAGAACATGGGCTTTTAAAAGAAGAGTATGAGAGGATAAAAAAGATTTTAGGCCGAATCCCAACCTATACTGAACTGGGGATTTATTCGGTTATGTGGTCAGAGCACTGTAGTTATAAAAATTCGATTGTTCAGGTAAAGACTTTTCCCCGGGAGGGGAAGAACCTTTTAGCTAAAGCCGGGGAGGAGAATGCTGGAGCAGTTGATATCGGAGATGGTTTAGCCGTAGTCTTTAAAATCGAAAGCCATAATCATCCTTCAGCGGTTGAGCCGTATCAGGGAGCCGCTACCGGAGTTGGTGGAATATTGAGGGATATATTCTGTATGGGTGCCAGACCCATAGCTTCTTTGAATTCTTTAAGGTTTGGCGAACTTTCTAATTCAAGAGTGAGGTACCTTTTCGATGGAGTGGTCAGAGGGATTGGAGATTATGGGAACTGCTTTGGTGTTCCTACAGTGGCTGGGGAGGTCTATTTTGAGGAATCGTATACCGGCAACCCCCTGGTAAATGCTATGGCTGTGGGGATTGTTAAACCAGAAAAGATGGCCAGTGCTAAAGCATACGGGGCTGGAAATGCGGTTCTGCTTGTAGGTGCCTCCACTGGCAGGGACGGTATTCACGGGGTGACTTTTGCCTCAGAGGAGATAAGTGAGAAATCCGCAAAGAGAAGGCCTTCAGTCCAGATAGGGGATCCGTTTATGGAGAAGCTCCTTTTGGAGGCTTCTTTGGAGATAATCAAGGCTGATCTGATTGCGGGTATTCAGGATTTAGGAGGAGCAGGCCTTTCCTGCGCTACTTCTGAGACCTCTGCCCGTGGAAAAAGTGGAATGGAGATAGAGGTCTCTTTAGTTCCTATGCGAGAAAAGGGGATGATACCTTATGAGATAATGATCTCCGAATCACAGGAAAGGATGTTAGTTATTGCCAAAAAGGGTAAGGAAAAGGAGGTTCAAAAGATCTTTTCCAAATGGGGGTTGAATTCGGTTATAATCGGGTTTGTGACGGATGATAAGATGTTAAGAGTGAAGAACAAAGGAAAAGTTGTAGCAGAGATTCCGGCTGATTCTTTAGTTCTGGGTGGAGGAGCACCGGTCTATATAAGAGAAAAAAAGAAACCTGCTTATCTTATAAAATCTTCAAAATTAGAACTATCCAAAGTAAAAATACCCTCAGATTTAAACGAGGTTCTGCTGAAACTTATCAGCACTCCTAATATTGCCAGTAAAAGATGGGTCTATGAGCAGTATGACACTATGGTCAGGACCGGAACCGCAGCAGGACCTGGTTCAGATGCCGCAGTTATCCGGCTAAGAAAGACCAATAAGGCTTTAGCTATGACTACGGATTGCAATGGGAGATATTGTTATCTCAATCCAAGGATGGGAGGAAGAATTGCAGTGGCTGAGGCGGCTAGAAATTTGGTCTGTTCTGGCGCTTTGCCTTTAGCTATAACCAACTGCTTGAACTTCGGGAACCCCTATGACCCGGAGGTTTACTGGACTTTTGCTGAATGTGTTGAAGGTATGGCTGAGGCTTGTAGGGTTTTGGAGACCCCGGTAACAGGAGGGAATGTATCTTTTTATAACGAAGACCCTCAAAGGATAGTGTATCCTACCCCGGTTGTAGGGATGATAGGATTGGTTGAGGATATAAAACATATAACTACCCAGTGGTTTAAAAAAGAGGGGGATATTATTGTCCTTTTAGGGAAAAATAAAGATGAGCTGGGTGGAACAGAATATCTTAAAGTGGTTCACAGTTTAGTTAAAGGTGAACCACCGGTTTTAGACCTGGATTATGAAAAAAAACTTCAGCAGGTCTGCCTTAAGCTGATTAAATCAGGGATAGTTAAGTCTGCTCACGATTGCTCAGAAGGTGGGATGGCTGTAGCTATAGCTGAATGTTGTGTAACCTCTTCGGATAACCAGATTTTGGGAGCAGAAATAGATTTGTCCTATGGATCTCCGAATGGATCCATTTCCTTTGGATCCAAATTCGGACTGGACAAAATCGGACAAGAAAAGAAAAGAGTTGATGCTCTCCTTTTCGGTGAAACCCAGTCCAGAATTATCCTGAGCTTAGAGGAAAAAGACCTGCCGGAGTTAGAAAAAATGATTAAGGAATATAATATCGAGTTTATGATCTTGGGAAAAGTTGGTGGGAAAAATCTCAAGATAAATCATTGGATAGATCTGCCAGTTCAGATGATTAAACAGAGGTTTTATAATTCGCTCTCTGAGATAATGGAGAAAAGATTTTAAATAGAGAGATGTTCGATCAGGGAAGGTCAGCTACAGTTAAGTGATTTTCTTAAGAAAAATCTAAAAGGGGTTCTGAAAAGTCAATTTTTAGAAAGAATCACTGGAGTGTAAAACTTTAGTTTTACCTTTATCCCATTGAAAAATCCGAGAAGCGGTTCCGCAGGAAAAGACAATTCATTCTGACAAACCTATCTGAGGAACGGTTTGTACTCCAGAACCTCTAAAAAATTCAACTTGTTAACCGATAAAGGTAGGAACTAAACAATCTTTAGTAGTTAAAAGGACTGCTTCGTTCTCTATGGGAATCAAGAAAAAGTTTAATTCAAAATAATAATTTTTCTGCAACTAAGCAGGTAGAAAGTATCCACCCTGGTATCTTATCTGGGATGAAAAAGAAAAATTTAAAAATATATTGACATTGAGTAAATTGTCGATAATATTAACAACCATGTTAATGTTTTATTTTCTTTTTCAGATATTAAAGAGGTTATATATCATATAAGTAATTTTAACCAGATATTTTTATAAAGGAGGTGATTAAAATAAACTTTGGTTTAAGAAAAAATTAAAAAACAATTCAGGAAGGAGTAAAAATGAAATATTTGAAAAGTTTTTGTTTTTTGGGGGTTTTTTTATTTCTACTTTTAAATTTCCAGCCAGGTTATGCTCTAACCAACTATGTTTTCTTCTCAGTTAATGGGGACACCACTTTAAATTCAATGGTTCAGGGTGATACTTTAAGCTGGGGAGCAAACTGTGCTGTCGGGGCGCAACTTTACTGGCAAATCTGGATAGATATAGATGGGGATTCGCTTCTGGATGACCCTGGAGATAAACTCCTCTTTGAATTTCTTATCGCAGATGGTGATACCTCCTTTGAAGATTCCCCGCCGGATATTAATCCTACTCCGGATGGTTGGTACATTACTCCGCCTATGACTTTAGGGATTGCTCCGGCTTATTATATTTTCAAAGCCACAGACCTGACGGACATCACTTCCGCCCAGAGGGGAATAGGTGCTACTCCGCTTCCCTCACCGCCCAATAAGTTTAAGGGATGGATTACCCTACCCGGACATTCAGCTCCTGATTCTGCTTTGAAAGATATCTGGGTAGAGGCTTCAAATGACAGCTTAACACCTGACTTCTGGGCTGGGCTTACCAATGACAGTGGATACTATGAGATCAATGTGGGAAGCAGTGGCACCGGACACTATTTTGAAATCGGGCCTGAAGAGATCGAAGGTCTGGTAACTCCAGTTGCCAAGGATATAATTGCCTCAGGAGAAATAGATAGTGTTAATTTCGAGTATGAGCTACCGGTGGATAGCATTTACGGACAGATAAGGGACCAGAACGATTCGGTTTTAGCTTTCTTTAATCAAATCTGGTGCAGTCCCAGATTCAGTGGACCGGATGAGAAAGGAGACGAAACCACAGACGGGAATTATAAGATCTATTTTGGCTCATCCGAGTTAGGGGAATGGGAGATAGGAGTGAGCATAGATTACTTGGCTCCAAATTACCTGGCAACTAATAACTTTCAGTTTAACAATCAGACCCAGCATGGCATCGAACATAATTTCAACTGTCAGAAGACAGATACAGTTATCTACGGTAGGGTAACGGAATTTGGAGGACTACCAGCTAATCCTTACAAAATCCATGCACGGTCTGATCTGCTGGAGAGCTGGACCGAGACGGTTTCCGGGACCGGCTCAAATAACGATTTCGAATTAAATATCTCTTCCTTAGATTCTTCCGGTTGGTTTGTGTATTTTACTACCTGGGATGATAGATATCCGATTCCAGCTGGATATGTTCTGGAAGGAGGAGGAGAATCTAATGTTTCTCCCGGAGATACCGTGGTGCTAAATCTCATAAGTGGGAAGATGGTCCGGGATACTATAAAAATAGACCCTTTAGATCCGGGAGTAGATTGGGATGATGTCTGGGTAAGCCTCTGGGCACCGGGGAAAAACTATGGTGGAAATCCGGATAATAACGGAGTTTTTACTATCTATGCTGACACAGGCAGTTATACCTTAAGTGCTAACTGTCAGGGTTATCTTTCCGAGCCTGGTTATCGCTCGGTCCTGGTCAGTTCTGATACCAGTGGCGGCTTAGGTTTCGTTTTAAATCATGCTCACGCACGTATCACCGGACAGCTTACCAATGTCTCCTTGCCCCTTGACCCGGGCTTTTACGTGACTGCAGAAACGGACTTCTGGCCCAACGGTTATCACACCAATGCCGAAGTTGACACTCTTAGCGGCACTTTTAATTTATATGTATGTGATGGAGACTGGACTTTCTATCCGCCTTTTATTTCCGGTTATACTTCCCCACCTTCGCAGAATCTTGTTATCTCTGGACCCCCGGACACTTTAATATCTTTGGATTTTTCCTACACTCCTTCTGAGGTTAAAGATGATGAAACACCTGAGGCTTTACCTGAGGATTTTGTCTTGGAGCAAAACTATCCCAATCCTTTTAACCAGTGGACAGAGTTGAGGTATTATATTCCGCAAAAAGAAAAATCGGTATTTGTCTCTTTGAAGATCTATAATCTCTTAGGACAGTGCTTAAGAATCTTGGTGAATGAAAGCCAGACAGCTGGAAAACATTCGGCAATCTGGGATGGGAAGGATGAAAAGGGTAGAGAGGTTGCCAGCGGGATCTATTTCTACAGGTTGGAAGCAGGTGATTTCAGACTGACCCGGAGAATGGTTTTACTAAAATAGTCCTTGCTTTTATCCCGTATAAAATCTTAGAAGGTCAACTTATTAAGAGTTGACCTTCTTTTAAAAAAAAAACTTGACAAAGGATTTTAGATTGTTAAATTCTTCACAAAGGAGGTGAGAGAAAGAATGAAAAAAATCAGTTTGCCAGTTTTAGTGAGCCTGTTCTTTTATCTGGTTTTCAGCTTAGCCTGTGCTCAGACTACCTCTAAAGAAGAAGCTACTAAAGAAGAGACTACCAAAGAAGACACTACCAAAGTCCCAGCTCCTCCCAAGGTGAAATATGTAGGCTCTCTGGTATGTAAACCATGTCATAATTTGAAGAGCAAGGGAAAAATCTATGATAAATGGGCGGCTTCTAAACATGCTGTGGCTTATGAAATGCTGGCCAATGAGGAATCCCAGAAGATAGCCAAGGAGATGAAGATAAAGGATCCCCAGAAGAGCGATAAATGCCTCAAGTGTCATGCAACTGGATACGATGCTACTGATAAGGAAAAGGGTCCTAAGTTTAATCTGACTGAGGGTATAAGCTGCGAAGGGTGTCATGGTGCTGGCGAGAAATATAAGAGTATGAAGGTTATGAAGAATCCTGAGCTGTCAAAGGAAAATGGCCTTATAATGCCCGGGGAGAAGGAGTGTAAAGGTTGCCATAATGAAGAAAGTCCCACTTATAAAAAATTCAAATTTGCTGAGGCCTGGAAGGTAATTGATCATTCCGTGCCCAAAAAGACCGAGTAATTACAATTAGATATTTTTTAGCGGCTGGCCCATAAAAATTTGGGTCAGCCGTTTTTTTAAGGTTCATCCGCAGGACAAATGAATAAAAATAATTTAAGGATTAAGTTCAGAGCTTTTTCATTACTTTCTCTGATCATATTCTTTTTTTGTTCTGAGGCAATCTCCTTAAACCTGCCTACGGTGATTAACGGTAAAATTGATAAGAAGACCACACTTTTCTTAGAGAACCTTCCTTTAGATTCTCTATCCTCTTTCTGGATTTTTTTTAAGGATAAAGGTTTAATAAAGCAAGGCATTTATGAAAAAGTTTTGCAGGAAAATATCTACCGCTTTCCAGAAAGAACTCTTAAGAGAAGGAGTTCAAGAGGAAGTGGAACAATAGCTGATTTTTACGATCTGCCGGTTTACCGGATATATTTAGATTCTCTTAAAACAGCTGGGGTAAAGATCAGAGCCGTATCCAGATGGTTGAATGCGGCAAGTGTTTTAGCTTCGAAAAAAGATATAGAGAGAATTGCTGAATTTGGTTTTGTGAAAAAAATCCAGAAAGTAGCAACCTTTCATAGACCACTCCCAGAGGTTAGTGAAAAGATGATTCATCAGTATGAAAAAAGATTAGTCCCCGAACTTTTAGATTATGGACCTTCTTACCCTCAGCTTTTGCAGATCCATATCCCAGAGCTACATAAATTGGGTTTTAGCGGAAAAGGAATCAGGATTGGTATGTTAGATACTGGCTATTATTGGCACCATCAAGCTTTTCAACATCTAATAGATTCCAATAGAATTATAGCCACTTATGATTTCATCAATGGTGATGAGGATGTAGAAGATTTACCAGATGCACAAAGGTCGCACGGGACTTATACTTTGTCAGCTTTAGCCGGGTATGTGCCTGACACCTTAATTGGACCAGCTTATAACTCTGAATTTGTTTTAGCCAAAACAGAAATTGTTGGTCAGGAGATTCAAATTGAAGAGGACTTCTGGGTAGCAGGTATCGAATGGGCGGAGAGCTTAGGGACAGATATTGTTACATCTTCTTTAGGATATAATGACTGGTATGAGTATGATGATTTAGATGGTAACACAGCCGTAACCACCATAGCCGCTGACATTGCTGTCTCTAAGGGAGTGGCTGTTGTAAATGCTGCCGGGAATGAAAGGGATGATCCATGGTTTTATATAATCGCTCCAGCAGATGGGGATAGTGTAATTGCAGTAGGGGCTGTGGATCTGAATGGAAATATTGCCTCTTTCAGCTCTGCCGGTTTTCCCTGGGATTTTCAAAATGGGAAGATCAAGCCGGATGTGTGCGCATGTGGAGTTGGAACTTTCTGTGCGAATGCAGGTGGGGGCTATAGTAATGTAAATGGGACCTCTTTAGCCACGCCGTTAGTGGCTGGTGCCTGTGCGTTAATTTTCCAAATTCATCCTGACTGGTCACCTTTACAGCTTCGAGAGGCTTTATGGAAAACAGCAAGCCGGGCAGATTCCCCGGATACTTTAAAAGGATATGGGATTATAAATGCTTTTAGGGCCGGTTATTCAATTATTTACCCGGACAATTTCAATTTTATAGCAGTTCATAATGGTAAAAATCCACCTGAGCAGATAATGAGCATCTCAAATCCCGGAAGTTTAGAATTAAAATGGAGCGCCATCTCAGACGTAACCTGGCTAACTTTAAACCCTGATTCTGGCTTTACCCCTTCACTCTGTACTCTGGCAGTAGATATTTACGGATTAAACAAAGGTGTTTACAGGGGAAAAGTTACAGTGAGTATTAACCAATTTCTTGATTCAATCCAAATCACCCAACAAATCGCCCAGGTGACTTTAGTCATTTCTGGCTCGAATAAGATATGGGTCTACCCAAATCCTTTCAGAGATAATCTAACCATTTATGTGGGAAAGTCGAATATAGAGAAACCAGTTAAACTTTTTATTTTCACTGTGGCAGGTGAACTTGTTTACAAACAGTCTGATGAAAGTTTTCAAGAGATTTTTAATACATCTTGGAATGGGAAAAATATAAGGGGAGAAGATATAGCGGCTGGAATTTATCTTCTAAAGGTAGATGTGGGAAAGGAATCTGAAATTGTTAAGGTAGTCAAGATAAAATAAGGTAAGTAGGGGCAATTCATGAATTGCCCCTACCAGTTTTTGTAACGCCCAACCTTAGTGTCGGGCGATTGTTTTTTCGTCCGACAGAAACGTCGGACATTACATCTTAAAAAAGGGCGACCCGGCGGGTCGCCCCTACAGTACTGGGTACAATCTACCTGTAAAGTACAAAAAACATAATTAAAGCTTGACAAAATAAGATTTTATATTTTATTAAGCTTAACGGAGGTCGCCTATAAAGCTGGATAAAGGTTTTGGTTTTAACAGTTTTTAACCGATCCGAGAAACGGATCCGCAGGAAAGGAAAAGGATACTTTATTTATGGGCGACAACTTTTTTAGCCGAAGAGTCTATTCGGCTTTTTTTATAAGCCGCAGAACAAGGCTTTCAGCCTTGTGAAAAGAAGCAACGGTAGAACAGACATTCTTGTCTGTTCTGTCAGACAGGAATGTCTGACCCACCGGAACAAAACATGTATCGCGAAAAATAAAAAAGCAACGAAATATAAAAATATAAATAGGAGTCACGAACAAAGCCTTAGAAACAATAACGGAGGATCGAATGGATTTTAAAAAGAAAATCATCCTGACTTTCACTTTACTATTATTTATTCTATCCTTAAATCAATCCCATGCCTATATCAATTATTCCTTAGAGGAACCATTTCCCGGATTGGCTGGTAACAGTGTAATTGAGATCATCTACGATGGATATTATATCTGGGCGGGGACCGGTAATGGATTAAGCTATTACTCTGATAGTCTTGCAAAGTGGTTATCCTTTGACCATACCAATGGCTTAAATCAGGATGGGGTCTCAGCTTTAGCCTTTAAAGATTCGACTTTATGGGTGGCTACCTCTTATACTCGGATCATAGAAGGGGTGCCCTATCCTTTCGGAGCTGGATTTAATATGACCATCAATGGAGGTCAAGATTGGAATTCATTTACACCTGAACAAGCCAGCAGCGTAGGGAAATTGGCTTATGATATATCAATTTCAGATACCACAGTCTGGGCGGCTTGTTTTTATGGTGGATTGATCCGTTCTAAGGATAATGGGTTAAACTGGGAAAATGTATTTGTGGATTCTATTGCCAGGGAGGATTATGAGGAGGGTAGTTATGAGGATTTCCGAAATAGGTTTTTCGCGGTTGTAGCTGACACTTTTAATACTGATACAACTTTTATCTGGACCGGGACTGCGGCAGGGATATTTAAGTTTATCTATACCACTTCAGATACTGCGGACACAGTTATCGGGTATCAACAGAACGATACTCTTCCCTCCATCTCCGGCAACTTCGTGGTTTCTTTAGCAGTTCAGAAATTTGATGATAAAAAGATAGTTTGGGCAGGGACACAGCCGACATATTATGGTTTCTATGCGGCAAGTTATTCTACAGATGGAGGCTCAACCTGGTCCACTACTTTAGAGGGGGATAAGGTCTGGAACTTTGACTTTTCCGGAAACGGATCTGGAGGACAGGATTCAGTTGTCTGGGCCGCTACCAGCTCAGGCCTTAAAAAATCAACTGATTTCGGTTATACCTGGGAAATTTATGACCACACTAATATCGTGGACGAAGATAGGCCGGACCAGCAGATCCTGAACCCAGAGTTCTATGCTGTCAGAATAGTAGATGATACTATAATCTGGGCAGGGAATTTCGATGGTTTAGTGAAGAGTACCGATAATGGTACTACCTGGAAGGTATTCAGGTCCTTTGTGCCTATAGGTTCTCCTCAGGCAAAAACTGCTTATGCCTATCCCAATCCATTTTCACCTTTGATAGCTAATAGAGCTGTTAGAATTCACTATAAACCTAAATCAGACGGATCTGTTACTATAAAAATTTATGATTTTGAGATGAAGTTAGTCAAAACTCTTATAGAAGATGAAGAGAAAATCGGGGGGGAAGAATATGACGAGGACTGGGATGGAAGGAATGAAAAAGGGGAGATAGTGGCGAATGGGATATATTTCTTCAAGGTAGAGGGACCCGATGGTCAGGAGGAATGGGGTAAAATAGGAGTTATAAAATAATAGGAAAGGAGCAAAAAAATGATAAAGAAGGTTTTTTTAATTATAATTATTTTAATCTTGTTCTGCATCACATTATCTTATGCTGATACTGGCGATGGTGGTTATGCGGGTGCTTTTTTGAGAATGGGCTTAGGTGCCAGAGCCTTAGGGATGGGGGGAGCTTTTGTAGCGGTGGCAGATGATGGTTTTGCCTCATCTTTTAACCCGGCGGGTTTAATTCAGATTAAAAAACCCACTTTTAGCGCAAGTTACAGGTTTATGAGTTTAGACCGTAAATTGAGCTATGTAAGCTATCAACAGCAGGTAAAAGGAGATGCGGCAATTGGAGGTTACTGGATAAATTCTGGAGTGAAGGATGTGGAAACAAGGGATGACCGGGGAGAGGTTACCGGTGAATTAACTAACTATGAAAATGCTGTAACGGTCAACTTTGCTAAAAAGGTGGTCAATGAGCTCTCCTTGGGTATTAATATAAGATATTCTCAATATAACCTTGCCGATCTGAATGCTTATACTATAGGATTCGATTTCGGTATGCTCATTTTTCCCAGGGAAAAGATAAGAGTTGGGCTGGCAGTAGAGAATATAGGGATGAAGTATTCCTGGCTCTCAAACAAGTACTGGCAGGAGTTCAACCTTGACAAGATTGGCACAGATACTGAAGATGAGTTTCCAGTTGGTTTCAAGTTAGGCGGGTCCTACCTTTTATTAGAGGATAAGCTTCTTTTCTCTCTGCAGGCAGATAAAAATAGTAAACAGGATACGAGATTCCATTTAGGTGCTGAGTACTGGGGATTAGAATATTTAGCCGGCAGATTTGGATATAATGACGGTTCCTTTACCTTTGGCTTAGGAATCAAGCATAAGGTCAGATCTATGGTTTTAGGGTTCGATTATGCTTTTATCTCAAGCCAGGTGGAGATAAATCCAGATCATCTACTCTCTATGAGTGTAGAATTTTAGGTTTATTTGAGTGAGGTCTCTGAAATGTATAATAGAGTGGTCGGGCAAGGGTGCCCGCCCTACGAAAAATCAACACCTTTCTGCCGCAGGTATCCCGCCTCTGGCGGGACAGCCTTGTCTCAAAATGCACTCGCAGAAAATGAGTTTTTCAGAGATCTCTGAGTGATTCCTATATTGAAGTGAGGTGTGAGATGAAAAAGTTTTTCTCATTAGTTAAGTTATTCTGGCTTGCCTTTCTGGTTATTCTATTTAGCTCAGAGGTTTTTGGCGCAAATATCCCGGATAAAGCCGGCACTTCAGGCTTAGCCTTTCTCAAATTAGGAATCGGAGCCAGGGCTTCTGGAATGGGTGAGGCTTTTACT
>Ga0209979_1001210_pt1 | contig 29373 bp, 27 predicted proteins | sample AnhtaG_FD_183114 | JGI IMG/M metagenome (GOLD analysis project Ga0209979, IMG submission 183114) | Deep subsurface microbial communities from Anholt, Denmark to uncover new lineages of life (NeLLi) - Anholt_01485 metaG (SPAdes) (version 2) | ecosystem: Environmental > Aquatic > Marine > Oceanic... | reverse complement strand
CAATACCCCGATATGAATCCCCGCTGCACGAATTGCCGAAAGTGTCTGTTTCGCATTGGCGTTGAGTTTGGATTCCGTTACCGCTTTTTGCTCGTGATAGTATAGTATTTTCTCCGCATCCTGCCGTTGTTGAGCGGTCATCTTTTCCATCGACTCCAGAACAGGCCCGGAATCTCTGGCTAACCCTATTTCTTCCCGAATGGCGTCAAAATCAAAGTAGGGCTGGGTTATTGTGCCATCCAAATCAAATATCACAGCTTTAATCGACATCACATTACACTTTAGTCACTTTTCATACTTTGCTGTTTCTTACGTAGTAATTCAATAAAATATCGGCCAGCCTGGCCTAAAATTTTACCCTTTCGAAGAATTATTCCGGTAGGCCTGACAAATTTTTCATTCGAAAAGGCAATCGCCTTTATTGTTCCACTGCCTAATTCCTGAAGAATTGCGGTTTGAGGCAATATACTTATCCCCGAATTTATTTCCACCGCCCGTTTGACCGTTTCGATGTTATCGAATTCCATCACCGGCCGGACAACAATATTATAACGCCCCAGAATATTGTCTACCCATGCCCGCGTAGGAACACCTTTCTCAAAAGCGATGAATCTTTCAAACTGCAGTCTGTGAATATCAACCTGCGATTCGTATGACAATGGATGTTTCGGACTGCAGACCAGAACCAGCGGCTCATCCTCAAAGTCATACACATCGAGTCTCTTGTCTCTTTTAGGAACAGCCACAAGACCGATATCGACATCGCCCGATAAAACCAGCTCATAAATCCGGCTGGCACTAAAGTATTCAATATGGACATTAACGTCTGGATAGCTGACCATAAATTTCTTAACGTAGTCAGGCAGTGTATGCATCCCGATACTGAAAATCGCAGCCACGTTTATTCTGCTCACAGAGGATTTTTGCAAGGTGCTCAATTCATTCTTTAGCTGTTCATATCTGTCAAGCATATCTTTGGAGGCCTGGTAAAGCAGCTGGCCTGCCTTAGTAAGCTCAATAGGTCTTTTCTTACGGTCTATCAACTGGCACTTGTGTGCAAACTCAAGCTGTGCAAGCTGCTGCGAGACTGCAGATTGACTTAGAAGATGTTTTTCAGCGGTTCTTGAGAAGCTTCGTAAATCTGCCAAATCACAGAATACCTTTAGCGTCTCAATATGCATTATAAGCTGTCCTAATAGCTTGTATTACTATTAATGTCTTGTGCTACGCTGAACAATATGTTATTCTTCTATTATATCAGTTTTAATTGCCATCGGCAACATAATTATAAGTTTTATTATTAGTTTAACTTATTGTAGTAGTCGCAGGAAACATAAATTTTGATTTTTAGTGGAGATTTCTCAAATGACTGCAAACACTGTTACTAACGCCGTTTACGAGCAGGTTCTCAAACGTAATCCGGGCGAGGTGGAATTCCACCAGGCAGTAAAAGAGGTTCTCGACTCTTTAGGACCAGTGCTGGAAAAACATCCTGAGTATGTCGATGCCAAAATCCTTGAGAGGATTGTCGAACCGGAAAGGCAAATTATGTTCCGGGTACCCTGGCAGGACGATAAGGGCAACGTTCAGATCAACCGTGGATTTCGCTTCGAATTCAACAGCGCACTCGGCCCATATAAGGGTGGCCTTAGATTCCATCCTACCGTTACTGCCAGTATCCTTAAATTCCTCGGATTCGAGCAGGTCTTCAAGAATTCTCTCACTACTCTACCAATGGGTGGAGGTAAGGGCGGGTCAGACTTTGACCCCAAGGGCAAGAGCGACAACGAAGTTATGCGTTTTTGCCAGAGCTTTATGACCGAGCTTTTCCGCCATATCGGCCCTGACACTGACGTGCCGGCAGGGGACATCGGCGTCGGCGGTCGCGAAATCGGCTTTATGTTCGGCCAGTACAAACGTATTCGCAACGAATTTACCGGCGTTTTTACCGGTAAAGCACTTAACTGGGGCGGCTCATTCATTCGTCCGGAAGCCACCGGGTACGGCTGCGTGTACTTTGCCCAGGAAATGCTAAAGACCCGCGGCGATAGCTTTGAGGGTAAGGTCTGTACCGTCTCCGGGTCCGGAAACGCAGCCCAGTACACCGTAGAAAAACTCAACCAGCTTGGCGCAAAGGTTGTCAGCTTCTCTGACTCAAACGGTACAATTTATGACCCTGACGGGATTGACGCTGAGAAACTCGCCTTTGTTCTGGACCTGAAAAACGTACGACGCGGGCGTATCAAGGAATATGCCGAGAAGTTTGGTGTAGAATATCTTGAGGGTAAACGGCCCTGGGGAATTAAGTGCGACTGCGCCTTCCCATGTGCAACGCAGAATGAGATTGACGGCGAGGATGCAAAAACACTGCTCAAGAACGGCTGTATTCTTGTCGCAGAAGGAGCCAACATGCCGAGCACACCCGAGGCCATTGAGCAATTCCTCACCCAAAAGATACTCTACGGTCCCGGTAAGGCTGCAAACGCCGGCGGTGTTGCCACTTCCGGTTTGGAAATGTCGCAAAACTCACAGCGGCTCTCCTGGACTCGCCAGGAAGTTGACCAGCGGCTCCAAACCATTATGATTGCCATCCATAAGCAGTGCTTCGAGGCCGCTGAAAAATATGGTCAGCCCGGCAACCTCGTAATGGGTGCCAACATCGCAGGCTTTATCAAAGTCGCCGATGCCATGCTCGACCAGGGCCTTGTTTAAAAAGACCAGGCCATAAATACCAAAAGGGCACTTGCTGAAGCAAGTGCCCTTTTTTATTGCGTAATTCTCAAGACGCTGTTACAATTCGCTACGATGGAAAAAGATGTGGACATTGATAAAGTTGTTCGCCAGCATCTTGAAATGGAGCAGTCCTTTTCCGGCTTTGCTCTCAAGGGTAAAGCCGGTACAACCGAACCACAACAGCAGCAGGACAATCATGTCCAGAGCGAAGCCGAGGCAATGGCCGACGCCGAGAAAGCTGCCGAGCTTGAAAAAATCGCTGAGGAAGTTCACCAATGCCGTAAGTGCGGCCTGGGGTCGATACGAACAAACGCAGTACCCGGCGAGGGCAGCCCCAACGCCCGCATAATGTTTGTCGGCGAGGGCCCTGGAGCTGACGAAGATGCACAAGGCCGACCTTTTGTCGGAAGAGCAGGACAGTTATTGGATAAGGTAATCTCGGCAATGGGCCTGAAACGAAGCGAGGTCTTTATAGGCAACATCCTGAAGTGTCGTCCGCCGGAGAATCGCGACCCTCGTGCCGATGAGATAATAAACTGCCTGCCCTATCTTCAAAGACAGATTGAGATAATAGAACCTGAAATCATCGTAGCTCTGGGTGCCCACGCAGCCAAGACGTTGTTAAACACCACCAAGCCGATTGGTCAATTACGCGGCCAATTCCACGAATACTATTCCGGCCTCGGCAGACCGCCTATAAAGCTTATGGCCACATATCACACCGCCTATCTGCTGCGAAACTACTCACAGGAAAACCGTAGAAGGGTCTGGGAGGACATGAAAAAGGTCCTCACCGAGCTCGGCCTGCCAATCCCCGAACACTCAACAGGATGATTTCGCTCAAGTTTTGAAGACAGCAGATACCAGATAGATGCTAAGAACTAATACTCTTTCACACCTGATTAACGGAGGTTTCATCTCCGAAAGCGTGCCTTTTTCAAAAGCCGCAGCAATCTCATCCTTAATCCAGAACAACGAAACACTTTCGTGAGCTTTCCGCATCCACTAACTCAAGCCCGGCAGGCACGTAGTAAAGGTATGACTGCATTTTTACGACCGGGAAATTCAGCCGCACCTGAGAAATGACGAATTTACCTTGTATTATATTTGATTTTTTGGACTGCCGGCGGTTATTTTTCGTCCAGGTACCCTTCTGGAACGACGAGGAACTTATAGCCGCCCACATCACTGAAAAAGATTCTGTCCCTGTTGCTCTCGAACCATCGCTTCCAGCCGTCTGTGTTCTGGAAGGACTGGTTTGTGTAACGCGCCAGCAAACGCTGGGCGGTATCTGCGTGGGTTTCATCTTGCAAAAGACCAATAAGCCGTTCGAGGGTGTCCAGACTGCGGTTCGAATCTATGCCCAGTAACTTAAGCTCGATATCGATGCGAAATACTCTGTTCCAATAAACGAATTCAAGATTTTCCCTATAATATTGCACTAAACCGTTGGGGTCGGACCCGTACTTTTCCCAGAGTTCAGGCGGGAATATTCTGGTGAAGAATTCCTTCTTGTCTCCGCTTATTCTGTTGATGATGGCAGCGAGTCCAAGGGCATTCAATCGGTGGCTGGAGCTCCTGTGAATCAGAGGGGTTTTGCCATCAAACCTCGAAATGTAACATATGCAGTTGAGGAAGAATTTCTTGCCAGCATCAGTCATCTTTGAAGGCGGAGCGGAATAGCCCCATTGCAAAAAGTTTCCATGGCGCCCCACTCCCACCGCGCCGTATTCCTTACCAAAGTTGAAGCCCTTGATAAGGACCTCGGTGTCCGGTGAATCAGTGAAGCCGTAAGCTCGAGCAACAACACTGCCAGACCGCTTGCCTATGTTCTGCACCCGCCATACTTTCATCTTGTCAGGCAATTTATCCTCCCCTAAATGCCGACCGTGGTAATTGGGAGGCGTGTCTTGGTACTCAAACTCCGGCTCAACCTTAAAAGGTTTCTGGAAAACCTCGTGCTCAAGCGACTCAGCATGAGCCGCATCTCCCATACAGTTTCACAAGTATCCGGTCTTGAGGTTCCAGCGGGAGCTTATCAGGGCGCCGGCTACTCCCACGGTAAACATTGGGCGCGAGAAGTTTCTGGAGATGTTTGGACGTGGAGACTTGAATCCATCACCGTCATAATCGAGAATAGTAACATCGAAACCGTCAGTCTGACCCTCATTGAAATCTTTTAGGTCGGCTGTCTCGACGGCTTTGAACTGTTTGGTGAGAAAACTTACAAAATCCTTCTCGCGGGCTGAATCAGGATGACCCACATACAAAATGCGGAGACTGAACTTCTCAGATATGTCAGCTTTATCAATCTTGTCGGATGCAGAGACTTGTTGTGTTTCCTCTGCTGGAACGGCTTGCCGGGCCTCTTCAGGCTGCTCTTTCTTCTTGCAACCGCCTGAAATCATCAGGGCAAAAACAGGCAAAAGAGTGAATACCGCAAAAACAATTCTGTTTTCCACAGCGCATTTAATCATGGCAACAACTCCTTAATAAGTGTAACGAATTGTGAGCTTGATTATAGTGCACTGGTTCTGTTTAATCAAGCCAAATTCAAAAAAAGTATGAGCATGATTGATTTTGCGAATGTTTTGCCGGTCATAAAACCGCTGTTAATGTTGAGAAATTGGAGTCGAAATCTAACGGTGGCCAGGATTTCCAGGAAACTGAAAAAATTCATGTAACAATTGACTTTTTGGACGTCTTTTTATAATATATGTTTGAAGCATTTCAACGTGGTTGAATTAACCTGGTTCGAGCTTTTGCACGAAAGGAGCCGGATTATGAGAGAAAAAACAATTTCCTGGAGATTCTTAACCCTCGGCAGTCTGGTGCTATTATGCTTGTTACTGATGGTAAATACGCTCGGCTGTAAGGAAAAAACCGAAGAAGTTGGCAGCGAAAAGCAGGCCGAAGAGGTTGTCAGCAAGGAACAGACCAAAGAGATTGTCAGTGAAGAACAGACTAAAGAGATTGTCAGCGAAGCACAGCCCAAAGAGATTGTCGGCGAAGAACTTGCGGATGGACTGGCCTTTGACCTCGAGCAAGTCTCCGTTGCCGACGTGGACTTTTCTGGGCCGTCACGACCGCGTCTTCTCAGACGCTCGGGGATGGTACGCAGGAGCGAAATCAAGATTGACGGAATCGAGTATGATGTTCTCTTGGCCCCTTACCGCGGGACAGATTTTTGTTTGATTCCAAAAAGCAATCCCCAGAATTATCCCCGTTGGTGGGGAGCAGACAAGCTAAATGCCACGCACGCTATTGGCGGAAAATATTATTCCTTTGCTAAAACACCAGAGGGTAACAAATTGCTCGTTCGCCCTTTCCACGGTGACTTTGGCACATTCGAGGTCGGCGCGGGTGGACGAAACATCCCGGAGATAGCGATACAGGGTTCGCTGCGCTCAGAAGATACTGCCGTAGCCGTCGGAGGCGAGCTGGAGCGCGGCTGGCCGAAACCTGCTAAGAGCTGCCGGCTACCTGTCGGTGATTATTTACCCGCTTACCTAACGATAACATTCGGGCGACTTAGCATCGGCATTTCAAATAATTATCACGCTGACGGCCAACCCCGAAGACCGAGTTCCCATCCTCCTATATATGGAATCAAGATTCGCGAGGACAAATCCTACGTCTTTGATTTTTCCAACAAGCCGGAGGTTATATTTGCTACGCTGGCGAAGGACCAGCGGGTCAAGCTGGGCCAGGAGTTGACGGTGAAGGCGGTCCTGATAGACCCGGAACTGGACATTATGATCCGTCGCCTATATGACACCGGGCAAAAGCCGAGGCGAGTGTCACTCGATCCAAAGGTTGTTATCACGCGAGCCGACGGCGAAAAGGTCGCCGAGGGCGTGATGCCCTTCGGGTGAGACGGCACCTGCGGGTACTCGTGGCGAGTGCCAACCGACCTTAAACTCAACGGCAATAATGAAGAGACCTTCAACGTGCAGGTGCAGTACGATACGCAGGAACTTTACGGCAAAGTCACTGCCACACGGCAAATCGTAATTTATCAGGATTAAACGAACGGCCGGCGGTGTAAATAAAGTTGGTTTTTGGCTTTTCTATACTAAGGTAATCATAATCTTTGCAAGCTTAAAGCCAAGAGGAATAAGTTTAGCACTCATCCAGGCGCCGGAAGCGACCTCAAAGAATAAGAAGGGATTTTACCATGAGCTATGACACAAAATGGATTCGCAAAGTAAATTGTTTACTTGGAAAACGCATTGCCAAGTCAAATCAAACAGTAGTCATCCACAAGACTTGGATATCAATTATCTTGCTTCTTGTTCTTGAGCTTAACTCACCGCCTGCATTTGCTGCACAAGCATCTGAAGATACGATAGCGGTGTTTAAAGCTGCGATTGAGGCTTTCAAGGCTGTCGAACACCCGTTTACTGGAAAGGGATCAGCCTTAGTAGAAACCTATACTCGCAACAATCCCTTAAAGACAGGAGAAAAAAAGTTTGATTTCATGTTTAAGGGTGACCTCTCCCGCTCAGTTAGGTTTGGCATTAAAGAGGGCCAGCTCGAGCAACCAGAAATGCTCTGGGCTACAGGTGAGAAATGTTCTGTTATCTATAATTACAGCGGAGATGCGTCTGTCCAACGCAATCCACCGCATCAGTTCTATCATCAACTCGGTTATGATTTCAATCCGAGTACATTTATGCTATGGTACCGTACACCGCTCACCGTGCACACCGAAAGGCTATTAGATGGACCTTCGACATTGTCGGCAAAGATGGACAGTGACGGCATATTGCATTTGATTTCAGACTACAAGGACCAGAATGTTAATCAACAATTAGTCGCATCCGTCAATCCTAACATGGGCTATAGGTTGGTAGGCAGTCTAGCCATCATGGAGCGTTTCAACCAACCATTTCGTAACCATACTGATTTCCTTCAAGTTCAGTGGGACAAATATGAGTCAAGCTGGTATGTCAAATCTGCTAAATTTGCCTCGTATGCCGGGATTCATTCGCCTGAAGACAGGGCCTCATTGGAGCCAGGTAATCTTAGGATGAGTACCACAGTTACGGTTACAGAGTTTCATCCAAATGTGGAGATTAGTGACTCTGAGTTTACTTTGAATGGCCTCAAACTTCCCATTGGAACTCTTGTAATAGATAAAATTTCAGGCACCAAATACAAGATTGATTCCGGCCCGGAGAGCACAGACATGCCCAAAGAGCCTTTGTTGGAGGCCGAATCTGCCAAATCAATAAAAAATCAGGTCGATACTAAAAGCATTAAACAAGATACAACTGATATTGATGAACAAACAGAACCAGAAAAAGAGACGTCAATTTCCGACGAGGAATCCACGCAAGAAAGTATTGCGGACACGCTTAACCACCAGCACACGCAGCGAAATGTCCTATTGATAATCGCTCTGTTCGTTGGTATAATCGCGGTTCTATTTATAGGTAAGAAGTTATTGCTCGTTCTGAAGGCGAAATAAGATGAAGAGCTACGATAGCTTATTGGCGATTACATTCACAACTGCTTTCTTTTTAGGGATAGGGGTTTGCCTCTGCGATGCTCAGGAAGATGACAGGCAGGGTTCGGCCCTGGGTGAGCTAAAGCTTCAGGGCAAATATATCGAGCGGCTGGTTCTGCGGCGAAAGGATGGCCACACAGAAAGGTTTGACCAGCCAGCCGAGACCATAAAACTACCTGCGGGGGAATATCTGCTGGATGCGCATCTGAAAGGCGGATACTCATACCGTCTTATGAGTCTTGGTAGAAGAGTAACGATCGCTGAGGATAAGACGGTGGTGTTAAAAGTTGGTGCTCCTCTCAAACAAACAGTGAAAGCACAAAGACAAGGAAGTGTACTTGTATTGAATTATGAACTGATTGGTATAGGTGGCGAAATCTATACAGACTCAAACAGGAACAAGCCGCCGACTTTTACCGTTTACAAGGGGGATAAAGAAATTGCTTCTGATAAATTCGAGTTTGGCTGAGGCGGTACCTGCTCGTACTCGTGGCGAGTACCTCCAACCGCCTTCGGCGAATTGAAGATTATCGCTTCACAGGACATCGGTGAGCTGGGCCCGAAAGAAGGCACTGCAGTTATTTATAACTGGAGGTGGTATTACTCAGCGCTGGGGTTCCTTGTATGGCTGGCGTTGATTATTGTGTTTGTGTTACCTAAGTCAAATCGTGATCGTCGGGCGCTTCTTATCATTGTGCCGCTTGTGATCGTGAACCTGTTATGGCTGCTGTTCAAGAAGGTCTTAGGCATGTCTTCCTCAGATGCACAACAGTTTGACATGTTGTTTCAATCTATATCTATTGGTATTGCTGTGCTGTGGTTGATAGCACATAAGCTCGGAGGTTTCAATGGTTTTGTTCGATTCTGTTTGTCTCTGTGTATCTTAGCTGTAATTGCAGTCTTCGGCACTTTATCCTATCATACCGGCTTTTCCGGAGAAACATCCCTCTTTTTAGTCTTACTTGTTTTTATGAGTATTATACTTCTTTTGGCAATGACTGTAGCCGGCTGGTTATGTAAAAGACAGTACCTTCCTGTTCGCTATATGCTATGGCTGGGTTTATGCACCCTCTTCGGAAGTGCAGTAGCCATGATCGGAGTTTTTATTATTGGTATGTTGTTCATTTTCCCGGGACAACCTAAGCTTATGTCTGTTATCTTTGATGTTGCCGGAGTGGGACTAATCTTTGGTGTGTGCCTTTATGTGCTCAATTTACCTTATATGATTCTGGCGTTTCACAGTCCCTTTTTTCGCGAGCGGTTTTATGCGTGTTTGCGTCTGAAGTCGATGCCAACAACTACAGCGCAGGCTGATACCGACCAGCTTAGCGAGCAAAGCTCAAGCCCGGGGACATCCTAAAACAGCATCTCTGTCTGAGAACTGCCAATACCGCAAGGGTTTACGAAGAAAAAATATTAAAAAAATACAAAAAATCTGTAACTTTTTCCTAAAAACCACGTCTAAACTTACATAGCGAACACAAAGCAGGCTATCGATCCGACTAAGTAACCGACCGTATTTGGAGGTTCCGCAAAATGGGAAACAAAATCTATATTCAAATCGTTGTGGGAATCAGTCTGCTTATTCTTACATCAGCGGCCAGAGCACAGGATGAGCAGTGGCTGCAATATCACACATCGCGCCAGGCATGGCGGATAGTTGGGGATATGGGGGCATCGAATCCAAAAGTGGTGTCTGAGAAGCCCCAGGGCGTTCAACTGCCTGATTTCAAATGCAATGATCCGTTTTTTGCTCGCTGGTCTTCTCCTATGGCTGCCAGCGGCGGTCTCTGGATGGCGTTTGACCGTCAGAACAAGCTCGGCCACCCTTACGATTTGCTTTATATTGACTCGAACGGAGACGGCAATCTGGCTGATGAATCTGCTATAGCTTCTTACGAAGTTGACTACCGCAGCAGCCGACGAACAACTTTTGGGCCAATAAAGGTAATTTTTGAAGGTGAAGATGGCCCAGTTACATACCACATAAACGTCGAGTTTTATAACTATAGTGGCCGTAGAAATCTGTATGTAAGATCAGCCGGATGGTACGAGGGGGCTATCAAAGTCGGAGGGGTGAAAAAGTACTGCGTGCTTATCGACCAAAACGCAAACGGAACGTTTAATGATAAATCCCTTAATGCCCATGAGTGTGACCGGATCCGAATCGGCAAAAAAAGTGTTCGGGATTCTCTTTTTGTGGGCAATTACATCGAGATTGACGACGTGCTGTATCGGCCGGAGATTGCCCGGGATGGGGCATACATAAAGCTAAGTAAGGCTGAAGATGTGAAATTTGGAAATATTCGAATACCGGAGACGATAATTGAGTTTTCCGCAGGCGGTGAGAACGGATTATTTACACTCAAACCGGAAAAGGGCACCGGCTCACTGCCGGTGGGGAGATATCGCGTCAATCACTGGGCCATTGAACGCAAAGATGAAAAGGGCAAGAAATGGAAAATGCAAGGTGAGGGATTCTCTAATAAGGGTGATTTCGATATTACAGAGGTCAAAGAGGCTGAGCTTTCGATTGGTGAGCCGGTTGTTTCCACCATCGAGCCACAGAACAGAAGTGGAACTCGTTCCTTCAGTCACAACCTCAAAGGCCGGCTCGGCGAGCGTATCGAATTGACCAGCGACGGCGCTCGGCCGCGAGCCCCGAAACTGCACATCAAGAGTAAAGACGGCACGTATGACCGAACCTTTAGCTTCGAGTATGGGTGAGGCGGCACCTGTTCGCTCTCGTGGCGAGAGCCCAAAAATGTAAAAGGTCCATTTATCGCAACCGTTGACATCGGTGCCCCCTTCAAAGTACAAAGTGAACCTTACACCATAGCAGCCCTTGCTATTAAGCCCGAAATTGTCCAGAAGCGAAATGTTTGGCTGGCGGTTGTTGTCCTGGCCATTGTAGTAGCCTATGTGATTATTCAAGTGTTCCGTACAAAGCGAACATAAGTAACTCACTAACTTAATCTTTTAAGGAATCAAAATTGATAGGCGGTAGGAGCCGCGAAGGAGAATTACTATGCGCAGAAATTGGATAACAATTTTGCCTCTGGTGCTTCTAGTCAGTTTTGTAAATCTTTCAACCGCCCGGGAAACAAAAGAAATAACCTGTACCGGCAAGGTCGTGGATTCCAATGCCCGACCCCTTGCCGGTGCTGAAGTTGCGGCCTATGAAAGATTTTATAACTATTCCAGTGGACAGGAATACACAAAGATACTGGGCCAGGTTAAAAAGACCGATGTGAACGGTTACTTTGTTCTAAACACCCATATCAGCTCCCAACGCAATGTGTTTATAGTCGCACGGAAAAAAGGCATGGCCGTTGGCTGGGACGTCTTGAACTCTGGCATTAGTATCAACACCAGTTACAACACCAAAGGAAATTTTTTAATTATTTTAGAAAAGCCAGGTACTTTGGCAGGGACGGTAGTGGATGAAATGGATAATCCCATTGCCGGGGCTAGGGTTCGTGCCTTACCGGAAACAAGCAATTTATCTCTGGTTTATCAAAGGCCAATCTTGGCGCCGGAGCAGTGGTTTACTACCCAAACCGATGCAAAAGGAAAGTTTAGTTTCAATAATTTTGCTGCTGACGTAAGTTGCGATTTTTGGGTCGAGGCTTCGGGCTGGGCGTCGGTTTATAAATACACTTTAAGCTCTTGCGGTTTTGCAGTGGGGCGTACAGATGTTCGCCTCGTTTTACCACCAGAGGCCCCGATTCAAGGGCGGGTAGTCGAGGTAGAGAGCGAAAATCCTATTGCGGGCGTCAGTCTGCTCATCCAGCCGGAGAATATCGAAGAGCATCTAAATCCATATTGCCCTAACCTCATTGTTTCAGGGCAGGACGGGCAGTTTAGTTTCGAGGGTATTCCTGCCGGTAAACATCTGTTGAAAGTGATTTCGCCCGAAAAAGAAATGGCCAAATGGGTGGGCAAGTCTGTCAATCTGAATGTCCAGCAAGGTCAAGCTACTAAGGATGTTACCATAGAAGTGGAAAAGGGGGGGATAATTGAAACGGTCGTCCGCAAGGGGACCACAAAAAAACCGCTCCATAATATCCGAGTGGTTGCATATAATGAGAGTTCCTCCGGGCGAGCCTGGACAAACGCTGAGGGAGTTGCTCGTATTCGAGTGCCGACAGGCGAATTCAATTTCTATGCCAGTAGTGAAGGGTATTCAAGCTATCGGGCGAATGAACCAATCACCGTAGCTGAAGGCCAGACCACGCAGATGGAGATTCTATTGGACCGCAATCCCGGTGCTTCAGGTGTAGTGCTCGATGAAACCGGCCGACCGGTGGCTGGAGCACTGGTGAGGGCTTATCCGGTTGGTGATGAAGTGCTCACCGACTCCAACGGCAGATTTGAGTTCGAGATCGGCTTTGATCAGAGTAGGCCCTGCATATGTCTATTCGCTCGATACGTAGAACGCAATCTTGCGGCAATAGTCGAAACCAGGGGTGATTCCAAGCCGATGAAAGTTACGCTCAAACCTGCCTTGTCAATTGCCTGGCAGATAACCGATACTAATGGTGTGGGGATTCCGGCAGCGAGATTTTCGCTGTGCATGCACATAAACAATTATGTGTCGGAAGTTGGTTCCGAGGTGCTTGCCGATGCCAAAGGAAAGTATCAGATGAGAGCTATTCCTCCGGAGCAATCAGGATTTTTATATCGTATTTCGGTGAACGCATCAGGATATGGACGCAAACAGTTGGAACGAATTTCTATTACTGGTGAGCCGGGGACACCTATGGAAATGAAGATTATGCTTCAACCAGCAGACCAGTCGATTTCGGGTGTAGTGGTTAACGCCGAGGGCAAACCTGCTTCCAAAGTGCCGATTTTTCTGCGCGGAAGAGATCAGCCTGAAAGGAGTACCGCCACCGATAAGAATGGCCGGTTCATAATAACACGAATTTGCAAAGGACAGCTCCGGCTTCAGGCAAACTTCAGCAGCAGTCCCGGAGGCTCTGGCTCCCTCGAAGCCCGGGGAGGCGATAAAGACGTAAAGATTATACTGGGACAGCGATTGGTTCATACGAAATATGTTTCTCTTATAGGCAAGCCCTTACCTGAACTAAAAGACTTAAAAATTAAGCCGCCGCCAGCTAATGCTGACGATAAGATGATACTTGTCTGCTTCTGGGATATGGAACAGCGGCCGTCGCGGAATTGTATTATGCGACTCGCCAAACAAGCCGAGCAGCTCAAACAAAAAGGCGTAACCGTTGTCGCAATACAGGCCTCGAAGATTGACGAAAACACGCTTAACGAATGGATGAAAAAATATCACGTTCCCTTCCCAGTCAGAATGGTGAAGGGCGATGTGGAAAAAACCAAGTTCGCCTGGGGTGTGCGTTCTCTTCCCTGGTTGATTCTAACAGACCAGGAGCATATCGTAAGGTCAAACGGCTTCTCACTGGCCGAGCTCAATGAAAAAATCCAGGCTGCTGAAAAATAGCAGACGGCATTATTGGAGGATATGTGTGATGAGAAGAAAATATGTATTAATATGGTGTCTTTTTCTAACGGTTGCTGCTCTCGGTCAGCAGACCAAAACGTTGACTTTCACCGGCAGGGTCATTGATTACAACGCCCGGCCCGTGGAAGGGGCTACGGTCGTTTGTTATGACGATATCTATGAAAATCACCAACACAGCTATAAACCGCTGGGGCGTGTACAAACAACTTCTGATGGCCAGTTTTCCCTTCAGGTAGAAACAGAAAACTCTCATCACTTGTTAGTTGCGAGTAAACAGGGCCTAGCGCTCGGCTGGAGAGAAATTTACAATGTCAGTGAACCCATCATCCGACTTAGCAAACCGAGCCAATTCAAGGGCATCGTTGTGAATGAAGCCGGGCATCCTGTGCCGGATGCTAAGGTAAGGATATGCCTTAAGAACGAAATGATGACACGTGATGATATCGCCCCGCTCGTTCCTGAAGGCTGGTTTACCACTCAGACAGATGAACAGGGACAGTTTCTCTTTGACAATGTCCCTGAAGGCGCAACCGCTGATTTCGGAGTTGAAGCCCCGGGTAGAGCCTCAATATGGACAACTTGTAATTTTGGCCTCGGCCAGGGTGAGCAGTTTACCGCCGGACGTACCGATATTCGCATTTTATTACCCCTTGAAGCATGTATTAAAGGTCATGTGGTTGACGAAGTCACGGGCAAACCGGTAGCAGGTATTCACGTACTGGCGATGCCTTATAGTCGCGTCGGCTGGTATTTCTGTAAGGACGCTGTACAAACAGATCCGAATGGTCGATTCGAGCTCGACGGATTGGTGCCGGATAAATATTTGTTGCGGGTCATCTCTAACAAAGAAGGTTCAGGAAACCTCACTGTGACCGTAGAGCCCGGACAGGCGGTACGTGATGTCAGAGTCTCTCTGAGTAAGGGAGTTCCGTTCGAGGTTATGGTGTATGATTTGGAAAAAGGAGATCCTATTGAGAATGCAGAAGTCACCGTCACACAGAAGGAAGCTGTATCTCGATACACTACATTTAGTCAAAAGGCAACCACGGATGCCAATGGCCTGGCTCGATTACATGTCCCGCCCGGAGAATGTGAGGTTCGAGTCTTCAAGACCGGCTATGGAGGAACATTTCAGTCCCAGAGTGTACAGCTCGAACCAGGGCAAACCCTGCGGCACGAGGTGTCCTTGTCCCGTTCGGCATGTATCATTTCGGGGCAGGTATTAGATGGACAAGGACAAGTGCTTCCAAACACATTGGTTATGTATCAGTCATGGGGGCACGTTCGTGCACTGACAGACGCCAACGGTCAATTTATGATTGACAACTTCTATGTATCTCGCCTGCCTTCAAGGGCACGGATGTTGGCTCGACATATAGCATCTGGCCTGGGTGCTACCGCGGAACTACACGACCCAACAAAATCAGGCCAGCTTCGCGGCCGGATAATCCTCAAGCCGGCTTATGAACTCACCGGACGTGTTACCGACCCAGCCGGTAAGAGCATACCTGCGGCCTATGTCAAACTGCTGATGGGACGACAAAGTAGACTGGTCACAGAGGTGGCCACCGATGCCAACGGCGTTTATTCCATCCGTTCTGTTCCACCTCCGGAAGGAAACGACCTGCAGTATGCCATTGCCGTATGTGCCGAGGGCTTCGGGCTAACCAAGGTTAGTCAGATTCCATTTCACGATGATACAGCCAGGCCTGTACACGTGGATCCGATCGTATTGCTGCCGGCCGACCAGGTGATATCAGGAGTGGTTGAGGACTCGAACGATCAACCTGTCGCCGGCGTACTTGTCGAAGTCTATGGCCCCAGGCTCAGTAGAACTGTTAGCCAGCCGCCTTGCGGCAAGATACTTACCGACGCTCAAGGCCGGTTCCGCATTGCTGGCGTGTGCAAAGAGCCTCTGCGGATTTATGCGAGGTCACCATCTCCGCAGCAACAGCCGGGCGAGATATGGGCCCATGGAGGTAACGAGAATATCAGGGTCGTTCTGGGCCAAAAGCTCATCTTCAGTGAATCCCTGATAGGCAAGCCCTTACCTGAACTGAAGGACTTAAAAGTTGAACTCTCGCCAGCCGATACCGACGATAAGATGTTACTCGTCTGCTTCTGGGATATGCAGCAGCGGCCGTCGCGGGCCTGTATAAGAGAACTTGCCAAACGTGCAGAAGAACTGAAAGAAAAGGGCGTAGCTGTCATTGCAGTTCAGGCCTCGAAGATTGATGAAAACACGCTTAACAAATGGATGAAAAAATATCACGTTCCCTTCCCAGTCGGAACGGTGAAGGGCGATGTGGAAAAAACCAAGTTTGATTGGGGCGTGAAATCTCTTCCCTGGCTGATTCTGACCAACCGTAAGCATATTGTCCGGGCAGAAGGCTTTGCTCTGACTGAAATCGATGAGAAAATAAGTGCAATCGCTCAAAAGCAGAACTGAGTGAGTAACAAGCGAAGATTTCTAATGGGGTTGGGATTCAGGGTTTTCAAAGGCACTTATCTGTGTTTGAGATTTCTCAAATATGCTGCCGAGAGTCAGAGCGCCGGGGTCACAGCGGATGCATTCGAGGCAGCGATTACACCGCAAGCTATTAGGGCTTTTTTCCGGCTCTATGCCGTATTCGCACAATTGATGGCACCGCTCGCAGTCGGTGCATTTGTCGGCGTTGAACCGCAGAAAAAAGGCTGAGACGCGATTGAAAAGTGAGAATATCGCACCAAGCGGACACAGTATCCTGCACCAAGGTCTTTTTATGAAGAAAATCGCTATAAGAAACAGGCCGAGTATCGTCAGCTTCACTGCGTTCGGCCAGGCAATCTGTTGGCCTGCAATCGCCTGGCCAACCATATTAGGCACCGCCGCTTCGAGTGCCCCCGCCGGACAAACCCGGCAGATAAAAAACGGATGCTCTTCTCCGAAGAAGTAGGGAATAGCCAGCACGGTGCCTATCAGCACTACATAACGAAAATACCCGGCCAATTTAGGCAGGTCAAACTTTGGCGTTGGAATCTTGGCGAGCAGGTCCTGCAGAAAGCCGAAGGGACATACCCACCCGCATATTAGCGAACCGAACAAAGCACCGACCGCGATTAATAGGCCAACTGCCATAAATGGAAAAATATGCAGTGCACTGAATTGGGCAAGGATGCCGATAGGACACGCGAATGTTGATAACGGACATGCGTAACAGTGAAAAACAGGTGAGCACACAGTATGCCAACGCAGGCCTAATGGGTCCAGCCAAACCAGCAGGAATGCTGATTGCACCCACATTCGCCAGCCGAGCAGTTTCGAAGCGAGATTGGTCAATTTGGTTTTTGTGACCATGGCCGCCATGGTCTCCTTCTTAACCTGGTCACGTAGGACAGGCTTCGGGTGCCTTGCCGGTGTATGTTTGCTTGACCTTCCCTGATTTATCTCGCGCTACGCCGCCCACCGAAGCTTCTTTGACAAGAGCGGGTTCCGACTTGGTAATCGACACAGAACCACCTTCCACCCTGGTTGTAACTTTTATAGAATGAAAGAACGCGCCGTAGGTAAGTAAAGCCACCCCAAGCAGAATCAGCAGACCAAAAATGATGACTTTAGTTTTTTTTGTCAGCATGGAAACCTCATCCATTGAAATACGGTTTTTGTATTTTTCTACTTTACTTTTTACATCGGCTAAATACAAGCAAATAGTTTTGCTTTAATTCGCCGCTGTAATAAATGGCGGAGGCGAATGGGAATCGAACCCACCCGGGACCTTATCAGCCCCACACTGGTTTTGAAGACCAGGGGCACCACCAGGCACCAGTCACCTCCGCAAAAGCTTTATCTATTATTTTACCAGATACCATAGTAATAAATCCGCTTTGTCCTGTCAATGAGTAAGTGCCCCGTTTGAAATTGGCTTTGTTTGGGTTTGAATTGGGTTTGTTTTTTCGGAGCCTTAAGGTGATTCATTTTCATAATCCTTTGCGGCAAGCAAGTTTGCGTTCATCTTGGCCTTTGAAGAAATTGGCTTTGAATTGGGTTTGTTTTTTCGGACTGCGAAATCATCGTTTTTTCTGTAATCCTTTGTTATAAGTGAGTTTACATTCATTTTGGCTTTTTGGAAATTGGGTTTGATTGGGTTTGAATTGGGTTTGTTTTCACCAAGTGTCCAATTGGCAATATTTTCATAAGCCATTTTTGAAAAGATACTTACATTCATTTGGGTGTCTTGGAAATTGGGTTTGTTTTGCATAAAAAGTAGCTGATTTGTAGAGCGTTCTCGACAGATGTAGAGGAGAATTTCGTGAAGTGGATGCGCAGCTCGTATCGGTTGCGTTAAGCGTAAATCGTCGTTTAAGACGTAACCGAAAGACAATAAACGAAACGAGAAGCGTAACCGCAACCGGATATTCGTTCCTTGGTCTGCTGATCTCCTGAATCCTGATCCCCTGGTCTGCTGATCTCCGCTCACCGTCATCCCCTTTTCCTGATTGATTCCGTCCAAGGAAGGCCGGATCTTCGATATTTACTATTGACGAATCACGAATCTGGGCTGGCTGGCTCTAAGTCCTTGCTGCGCTGCAGCTTACGACATGCAAACTGAAATGTCATCTTCGCCTGCTGGCGGTTTATGTTAGCCTGCTGGCTAACATGCGGGTATTTTAACGTATTATCGAATAATGTCAACAAAAAAATGACCAAAAAAGCACTTTTTTTAGCCACAGAGAACGCAACTTAGATGCAATTAGTTTGTCGAATTGCCCAAAATGAAGTGATAATCCAAGGATTAAAACGGTTGAGTACACCGTTGCTGGGGGAGAGTGTAGCTAATGTTGGTCTTGGAAATGGCCGACATATTGATAGCGAGAACAGCCTTCTGTTTGACTTAGTTAGCAGCATGGAGTTCCTCCCAATGACGAGAAGTTCGGGATGTTATACGGAAACCATATAAGAGGCCTAATAAGAAGGAGAACTGGCCTAAGTCGTTTCCAAGGGATTACTTATGGACTTTGGGCAAAGGGGTGTTATACTGACACTCGGAGAGTTTCGGAGTCCTATATTGAAACCATATATACATAGTTAGCTTTCATTAACAGAAGGACAGAAGCTATGAAGAAAAAACTAAAACCTGTGGTTTTTGCGGTCGTCACGTCCGCGTTCCTTGCAGGGTGCATGAACATGCCGACACCAACCTCGCAAATTACCGGCTCATATACTTCCGGACTCAAGTATGAAAGTTTTGACTGCTCACGTTTGGCGGCAGAGTTGGATTCTCTGGCAAGGCGAGAGAACCAGTTGGTAATTGCTCAGGAGCAAAGAATCAAAACGAGCCAGACACAAGCGTTCTGGTGGGGCTATGGGCAAGGAGATGGAATTGAGGCTTCCGAATTGGCGAATGTGCGAGGAGAGAAAGAAGCAGTTCGCAAAGCGATGGAGGCAAAGGATTGTCGATAACAGCGCCAACAGACTTCGGAGTTTAGCATGAGAAACGCATAAATCGCCATGTAAGAGCCGACTCACTTCCTGCATCTTATTAAATGAAAAAAAATGAAAGCTAACAAGTCGTTCGTACGAGCACACAAAGCGCGCAACAACTACATTCGTTTGGGCTACTTTCACGCTTCAGTTGTGCTTGATAATGACAGGTTTTGATAGAGGACAGCGGCTGGGCTGAATTACTACGGAGCTTTGGGACGCAGATATCGGCTGGAATTAAGTATGGTGTACCCGGAATTAGTAAGTCGTTTTCAAGAGATTACTTATGGACTTTGGGCAAAGGGGTGCTATACTGACACTCGGAGAGGTAAGGAGTTTTATACGGAAACCATATAAACATAGTTAGCTGTTTATAAAAAGAGAGGCTAATCAAATGGGATGGAAAGGTACAGTCCGATCTATAAGCGCTGCGTGCCGAGCCGCAGAAAGGGATGCAAAACGCCGCCAGCGTGAACTCGAACGACAACAAAAACAATATGATAAAATGCAAGAGCTTGAACAAGCTGCATACGAAGTTGATGTATATCAAAACCATATTGACTTACTCCAATCAATACATAAAGAGTGTAGTAGCCCCGTAGATTGGAAGATAACAGCATCTGCTTCAGAACCGGGAAAGCCAGAAAAGATCAGGGAGCGAGAGAAGATTGCAAAAACCAAAGCAGGTAACTACCAACCAGGATTCATAGATAGGCTCTTTAAAAGAGAAGATAACAAAAGAAATAAACTTGAGAAATCGATATCAAAGGCTATCGAAGATGATGAGCTTGACTATAAAAACAAAATAGAGAATTGGAAGAAAGAGCATAGTGATTGGGGTGAAAGCGTTCAGTTGGCTCGCGGGATTCTTGATGGTGACGCAGAATCAAAAATAATGGCAATTAAAGAATTAGATCCTTTTTCAGAGATTTCCACGCTTGGTTCAAGTTTGTCGTTTAAAGTTGGAGAAAATTCAACAATAGAAGCAGCGATTAATATTCATGGAAATGATGTTATCCCAAGTGATGTGAAAAGTTTATTAAAGAGCGGTCGCCTGTCTGTAAAGAAAATGCCGAAAGGCCAATTTAATGAGCTTTATCAAGATTATGTGTGTAGCTGTGCACTTAGAGTGGCAAATGAAATATTTTCAATTCTTCCTGATGAAAAGGTTTTTGTAACAGCGCTCGATAAATTGCTGAATACCAAAACAGGGCATCTAGAAGAATCTCCAATTTTATCGGTCTGTATATCACGTAACACATTACACTCCCTCAATATGGATAATATTGATCCATCTGATTGTATGAGCAACTTTGTTCATAAGATGTCCTTTAAAAAAACCAAGGGCTTCGAGGGGGTAAAACGTCTTGAACCAGGGTATTTGGAAAGTGCATAGCGTAACAGCTAACAAGCGCATCCAGACGACACCAAAAAGCGGCGCGGCTGATGCTGGTCGTTAGATGCAATAAATAATGAAATATTTACAAAAAAAGGAGGTTTCAAATGACAGTTGATATATTGCGTGGAGTATTAGGATGGTGCGCTGTAATTAATATGGGATTGTTGCTATGGTGGTTTTTATTCCTGGTATTTGCTCATGATTGGGTTTATCGTATGCATAGCAAGTGGTTCAAGATTCCAGTAGAAACGTTCAATGCAATTCATTATGCCGGGATGGCTTTTTTTAAGATAGCTATATTTGTTTTTAATATTATTCCGTATTTTGCGTTACGAATTGTAACATAAAATATTTTTAAGAATCATACGTGTTAAGAGTTCTTGTGCTGCTCGTAGAAGACCATTGTTGGCGAGCCGCCGAAGCTGATGCCCATCCAGGCGGCCTCGTCAATCTCATCCTGGGTGAAGCCCTTTTCTTTCGCTTTTTTCAGGTGCATTTTCAGGCAAGGCTCGCACCGCATAGCAACCGACAATGCAATGGCCATGGCCTGCTTGGTATAGGCGTCCAGGCCGTGGGGTGAGCTTGCTGAGCCGAGAAAATCGATAAATTTGGCCTTAATCTGAGCTATATCAGACTTCGGCGAACTCAGTCGAGCCGAACCTTCCTCAGTCCTCGGCCCGGCAGAGGTTACAGCGTCTGCGCAACAGGGGACTTTCTCGGCTTGCGGCTCAGTAGAAGAAGGTTGTTCCAATCGTGGTTCGGCTGGTGCCGGTTTTACGGCTGGTTTGCTGGGCTCCGGCGAAGGTATTTTTCGGCTGCCGTCGGTTTTTATTTGAACAAGGCCCGAACCTTTCCCGGAAACTCTGCCGATGACCGCAGCGGCCTGAACACCTTCACTATGCAGGGCGTTGAGAAAATCATCGGCATCACTTTGGGCAACGGCGACCAGCAATCCGCCGGAAGTCTGGGCGTCATAACATATATCGACCATCTCCTGCGGCAGTGACTCGGCAGCGATTATGCGCCGACCGCAGGATTCCTTGTTCCGCTCGATAGCTCCGGGCAATATCCCCGCCGCGGCATATTCGAGCACGCCGGGGAACAGTGGAATATTGTCCCAGACCACCTCGACATCGACGCCGCTCGACAAAGCCATCTCGGCCAGATGACCACACAGAGAAAAACCAGTGACATCGGTGCAGGCGTGTGCGCCAAACTTGACCATTAACTGCGAAGCGGTTTTATTAAGCGTAGTCATCGACTCTGTTGCCGCTTTGACGCTTTTCTCATCGGCCCGGCCAATTTGTGAAGCAAAGGCCACGATGCCTGTGCCGAGCGGCTTGGTAAGAACAAGCACATCGCCCGGGCGTGCACCGGCGTTTGTTACTATCTTGTCCTTATCTATCATTCCTGTTACGGCAAAGCCGGCTTTGATTTCGCTGTCGTTAATACTGTGTCCGCCAATAATTGCCACCCCCGCCTCGTTCATCTTGTCGATGCCGCCGCACAGAATTTCGCTCATCGCTTTGTCGGGGACCTTGCGAACCGGAAATCCGAGCACCGAAACCGCGGTCATAGGCGTTCCGCCCATAGCGTAAATGTCACTTACCGAATTAGCCGCCGCCACCTGCCCGAACGTATAAGGGTCATCTACCGAAGGCGTAAACACATCGACTGTTTGAACTAATGCTTTGCCATCGCCCATATCATATACGCCGGCATCGTCCCCTGCCGGCACGCCGACCAGCACACGAGGGTCATCAACGGCAGGCAAATCTTTAAGGACCTGTTTCAAAAAGGCCTGGTCTATTTTGGAAGCACAGCCGGCTTTTTCCACGAGCTTTGTCAATTGGACCGGGCCTGTCGGGGTGTCGAGCCGTTCACCGGCACACAAACATATATCCTTTTCCTTAAAAATGTCACAGGGACAGGGTTTCTTGGGGTCACAAATGCAGTGCCCAAGCTTTATGGAACGCTGCATAACTCGTTTTCGTCTTTCCATATTTATCATCGTAAAATCCTCAATAAATTTGGTGAGCGGTGAGTAATCCACTCACTAATTAACTACTCACTAATTAACCACTTGCTTTGTTAAATCGGTCGGATGCCAGAATCGCCGCTCCGAGCGCACCGGTCATTTGCGGGTCAGGTGACACGACAATATTTTGCCCAAGAGCGGATTGCAAGGCGGCGTCCATCCCTGAGACCATTGCCACACCGCCGGTAAAAATGATTGGCAGTTCGATGTTGCGACCGGCCATTGCAATGATACGGTTGGCAATCGCCGCCTGAACGCCGGCGACAATGTCTTCTCTTGCCTTGCCGTCAGCGAGCAGGCCGGTGATTTCCGTCTCCGCAAAGACAACGCACATACTACTTATCGCAGCCGGGCTGCGGCTTTTCGCAGCCATCCGGCCGAGCGAATCGAGCTCAACGCCGAGACGCTGGGCGACGACTTCGAGAAAACGTCCGGTCCCCGCCGCGCAACGGTCGTTCATAGCAAAATCTCGCACTTTCCCGTTCCTGTCCAATCGCATAAGCTTACTGTCCTGGCCGCCGATATCAATAACCGTCATCGCATCCGGCACAAGCTGACGCACTCCTACCGCGTGAGAAGTAATTTCGGTTATCGTTGTATCAGCGATACTAACTGCGTTTCTTCCGTAGCCTGTCGCCACGATTGCAGCTACATCTTTTTTGTTAATGCCGTTGTTTTTTAAAACTCTTTCAAAAAGTTCCGAGGTAAGTTTGTCCTGTTCGACGCCCTGGTCCGCCAGTCCTTTTGCTATAATCTGTAGTTTCTCAGCATCTATCAGAACTATTTTTATTGTCCTTGAGCCGGCATCTATTCCTGCATAAATCATCTTTTTCTCCGAGCTTTTATTGTTTCTACGAGGGCCTCAAGCCGGGTACGCACCGTTGGACGCATTGAGTCCGTTACGGGCGGTACTTCAATCTCCAGTACGGGAATATCAAACTTATCCTGAACGATTTCGCCGATGACTTCGCCTTCCAGCGCACAATGGCTTGCGCCCGGGATTCGCGATATGAGCACCGCCTCGGCGCCGAGCTTGCGAATATCAGTACATATCCGCTCCGCCCTCTCGGTTGATGAGCCGACCATAGGGTCGGCCAGTGCCATCCGTGCTAAAGCTTCCAGAGCAGGTAAGTCTTCGGGAATTGCATCAAGCGCGTGGGTGAAGAGGTATTCGGTGCCGCATACTCTGCCGCCGCAGTCTTCGAGAAGATTCATCACCTGTAAATCCGCCACAGGATTAACCCAGAAGATTTTAGCTGCATCGGCATCGAGAATACCAATGCCGGCCTGCACACGAGCTTTCACCTCGCCAAGTAACTCTTTCAGCACCTCGATAGTCTCCCGGCGGTCGGAACAAAAGTGTATCGCCAACATCTCTGCGATAAGCATTTCGAGGGCCGGAATCGGACACAACTCGGCGGTAAATGCAAGATGCCGAAGCTCGGCCAAGTATCTGCGGACCTGATTTGCTTCTTTGATTCCGGCGGAAAGTTTTTTCTCATCCAGTTGTTCGCCCGCTGACTCTTCCAGAGCGGCTTTGACCCGTGCCAACTCTGATTTGACGAATTCAACCTGGCACTTTGGGGCACGGAATCCGCCCGGCAGATTTATCGCCGCTTCGTTCGGGTCAGGTTTGCGCCGATGAGGAATCTCCCACCAAAAAATCGGATGACCAAGACTGTTGAGTCGCTGGGCTATAGCGGAAAAATCATCGCAGGTTGCGCCGACACTGCAAATTAACCTGTCCGGAACAGGAAAATGTGCACCTGTAACGAAAGCGCCTAACATCGCGCGTACCGGACAAAACGATTCATCAATGCCAAGTGAGTCGGCGATGCTTAACAAGCCGGCACTGAGCTCCATCACACACGGAATCCACCAGGCGCCATCGGGATAAAAGGCCACTACGTTGTCAAATGAATACGCCATCACCGGCACAGTGCCCAAATCCTTCATTGTGCCGATGAGCTTTTTGCCCTTGGCCCGGGCCTGATGCAGACGGTCTTCTTCTGTAAGCAGAAAGTTCCACAACCTCAGGGCCGCCGCAGAATTGTCATACCGAAGCTTCAAGAGCCGTTGGTCGCCGTCTTCGAGGTGCCGGCTGAGCGGCCCGTCGTAGTTCGGCCGGCCCCCGATTGCGACTGCCGGGGGCTGGCGTACCCCTGCTCTCTGCAACTGCTCGTATCGCAGGTCCCATTCTTCAAGTGTTATTCGTTTTGGCTTATCACTCACTACAGCGTCTCCAAAAACGCATGAATTCGATTTGCCGTCCGGTGCCGGTGTGTTTCATTGTCGCCGGTTGTGTCAATGTCGAGAACGGGTAAGTCGGTCCAGTCTTTCAGTCGTTGAAGCTCGGCGTGCCACATATCGCACCACACGTAACGGTGAAAAATAATCCCACGTACTCCTCTGTCGATAAGTTTGCGTTTGAGCCATTTATAAAGCTCGCTGTTCGGCCTGCGGGACGCATCCTGGATACCTCCAAAATACGCATTGGCCAACTCCATCAACGGCCCGTCCCGGAGCTCTCGGCGGTCAAACGGCGTACACATTCCACGCTCGCCGGTTTCAGCAGCATCCAGCACTATGCGTCCGCCGGCCTGCTCGGCTATGTCGAATATGTCAAAGTCCCGCCTCATCAGCGGCCCGCCAACAATCGCCAAAGGCAAACCTTCGATTAGCGGTTCGGGACTTGTGGTATTGTTGGGCATGCGGCCCGGCCCATCCCGGCTAAATTCTGCAATTGTTTCTGCGTATTCTCTGGCGGGCAAATACCCCCCTGCCGCAAGAATAGATGTCCGGGCAGTGTCATATTTGAGCATTATCTCTGCCAGAGCATCATCTAATAATGGTGATTTGCCGCCTAAGCCGATGAGGAATCGGCCGAGCCGTTTAAGCTCGTCAACATACAGCTTTTGCACGCCGAGGCTTTGCCAGGTATTCGGAACATTCATAAGAAAAACCGGAACATCGCACCTGCGGACAAGAATATCGAAAGCACGGCGCATCTGGTCGCATACTGTTGTTATCACAATTCCACCGGCTTGTTTATTCGTTATCACCTCATTGATAAAACCCTGAACGTAAGGGCAAAGGCCTTCTACCCGACCAAGTGCCCCCCCCGCCTCTGCTGCATCCGGTATTACTCTACTCGGCCGCAGACCATGCGCTGCAATCCACTCGGCAGGCACGTATGGACAGGTGTAGATAATTGTTTTCATTAGCCTTTTAGTATAGGGGTGAGTAGTTCATTGGTTGTCAGGAAAGTGCCTAAAGTGACGGCTTTGCTGTCATTCTGAACGCAGCGCAGCGAAGTGAAGAATCTCTTTTTCGTTGACCAGATCCTTCGGCCCTTCGGCTACGCTCAGGGCAAGCTTTCTTTCGCCTCAGGATGACACTTACGTGTTACTTTAGGCACTCCAAACTTTAGTTCACTTATTCCACTCACCACTCACCATCTTTCGCGAACTGTCTCGAACAATGCTTCAACCCTCAACGCAATACGTGCCGAATCGGACGGCGAATAATCCGTTTCAATCCTTAGATATGGTATGCCAAGCTCTTTCTCGGCCAGTTGTTTTACAAGGAACGATTCGACATCATAAGTCAGACAGGCCTGCCAGATAAGCTCTATAATGCACTGCGGATTGTATTCGGCAACCAGTTTACGAAGCACCTCCATCCGCCGGTCGTTTGTCGTCATCACTGAGCACGGCAAATGCAAATACTTCTCTGCTAAAGCAATGATTGGGTCCTGGGCCGTCTCGTCAACGTCTTCCAGAATGGGCTTAAGTCCGGTGCAGTTATCCATACATACTACAAGCCCTCCGTGAGATTCGATAATATCGAGGACCCGTTCTGCACCGTGAACTATTGGAACGCCTGTCATCAACACCCGCACCTGAGAATCATTGCGACAGCCTGCTTTTTGAGATTTAAAAAACTTAATTGCTTTATCGTACTGCTCGAAGTCGGCGCTAATGCCGGAGATATTGCTCTTAAATTCCAGCAACTGCCTGCCCGTCAGTGGGGGCGATTGTGATTTCATCAGCGCCGCTAATTCACGCCGCAACTGCCGTTCGCGATTCATAACCACGATTGCTTTTCTTATTTTTTCGTCCGTAACTTCGACGCCGAAATGTTCTCGAAGCTTGGCTTTGAGCTTGCGCAGCTCACTTACCCAATGGGCCATCGCATCGCTGTCCGCCGGTTTTTGAGGCAGCTCCAGCACATACATCGGCCGCGTCTGGCTCATCAATTCATACATCTTCTTTTTGCCGTCGCAGGTCGTCTCAGCCACAATCAAATCAGCCATTTCGAGGAAGGGATTTGCCTTTTCGAGATGGTATCCGTATGTCGATTTAATCAGCGGACAAAGGTTTGCGGGCAGGTCTTCTTCAGCCGGCGGAATCATTTCCGCCGAGCCGCCGCACAGACATACCGGCACGGCATCGGCGGCCATAATCAGCTCCCGCGGCGTATATTCACACATAATTCCCACTATGTGTTTGCCTTTAGCTTTGGCGTCGGTGGCGTACTCGTAACAGTTCTGTATCATTTTGCCGAACCAAGCCGAAGGCCCGTTCTCCGGACCTTTTTCTACTGGGCTTCCGGAAGCACACTGCGGCTGGGGCGAATTGCACGGGTCGGTCGCCTTGATTTGTTCCTTTTTATTACGACGACATTTTCCCATTTTTATTCCTCAAAATTGATTTGTAGAAAACTTTGTGTTCGTCATTCTGAGCGCAAATAGCCTTTAGCCCTGAGCGAAGCCGAAGGGGAAGAATCTCTAATTTTTCTAACCAAAGAGATTCTTCACTTCGCTTCGCTTCGTTCAGAATGACAAGTATTGCATATTTTCTACAGAGCATCTTCAAATCCTAAAATGTCGGTTACTTTTTTTTACGTGCGATAAACAGGCCCTGGGCAATTTTGCCGGCATGCGCCAGCTCCTGCATAAAAGCCATTTCCGCACCCATCGCCTGCATCAACTCGCTGTCAAAGCCGATGATTTTCAAAGCATCGTATGTTAGCTGCATATTAAGCATATTCAGGTACAGGTCAACGTATGGGCCGAACCTGCCGGTGTCCTCGGCTGTGATGACCTCACAGCCGTTCGCCGCCAGTAACTCGCTGTAGCCTTCAATGTTTTGCACGTTCGGAAACTTCATAAAAGTCAAAAACCGTTCTGCTTCTTGTTCGCTAAGCCCTGTCTTCCCCTCGATCCAATCCGTAAAAGCAATCACTCCATCCGGCCTAACTATACGGGCTGCTTCAGAAATCAGCTTTTCCTTATCTACCACGTAGCACCACGCATCTTCTCCCCAGACGAAGCACGCGCTTGAGTCTTCAAGCCCACTGTCACAAACATCGGCACGGGTAAATTTGATTTTGTCGGATAGTCCCTCTTGCTTGCATCGGAGACGTCCTTGTTGGACGACCTTTTCCGTAGCATCTACGCCGTGCATCCCGGCCACGTCTCGAAAACGTACCAAAAACCGCATCCCGGCACCGTTACAGCAACAAAGGTCAACGCCTTTCATATCCGGGCCGATACCAGCTCTTTCCGCAAGGTCCATTGATGAAACAAAACCGCCGATATGAATCTGCTCTCCCATTATCAGCTCCCAAAGCTGCCCTTCGGGACCGCTGTAAACAGCTTGAACTTCCTTTAGACCGATGTTATCCATAGTCTTCATAATAGTTCTCCCTAAAATTCATATTTTAATTGGATTGCCCATACATTGCTCTCGCGGTGGTTTAGCACATTGCCGAAATTGGCGTAACCGCCTGCAATCGTCATATTGTCATTGATTACATAGGCCAGGCAAAGGTCCCACCAGTCGTTTTCCGCCTTAGCCAGGTTAGGGTGCGTACCACATAGACTGGATTTCTGCCGATACTCGCTTGCAAATAACAACCTGTCCGTAAGGAAGTAGATAATGCTACCCTCGAAGGTGGTTCGCCGTTTACCGGCAAAGCCAAGCAGTCCTGTATGTATGGCATCGCCATTACGCAGGCCTGCCGATACGATAAGCGGATTGGGCATCCAGTCGGTTATTGTCTTGGTTGCGACAGCGGTGAACTCAGTTCCAAAATCATGGTCAGCACCAAGCGAGTGACAAAATCCCTCTGTTTGCCTGTTAATAGTATCCAGGCCTTCGTTCCACTTGAAATGAGCGCCGAAGGTTACTGCCGGCATCCAGGTGCGGTCGAAACCGCCTTCCTCGACTACCATTAGCCGTGTATTGAAATTGTGCAGCAAGACGTAGTGACGATCAACCTCATAAGCTTGTGGTGATGCCTTCACATCATCCGGCCAGTCCCCCAATCCTATGCGTTCCAGTGCGTAGCCAAGCTCTATCTTACCTAAAATATTCTCAGTTACCGCAAACGATTCAAAATCCTTTTCTCCTATCGCCGCGAAGCTGGTTGAAAAACTGGGCCGCCCAAACACCTCGCCTTCTTCGGGCGGATTTACCAGATAAGCCGTACTGGTAATAAACACGCCGCTGTTTCCTTCGACGTTATGCGTCGGCAAAGGCGGCCCAGCACTTACCGTGCCGGATAAACATACCATAAAAGCCAGCAAAGCGACCAACGCAGTTTTTGTTACTGGTAACTTTTCCATTGTAAATACTCCTTCAAATAAACGTTTTTCTTCGGTTACTTTTCCTTCATACTTCCGACTTTCATGTTTCTTCCATATCTGTGCCTCCTTTCGTCCTTACCTTGC
>Ga0209979_1001209_pt1 | contig 29386 bp, 48 predicted proteins | sample AnhtaG_FD_183114 | JGI IMG/M metagenome (GOLD analysis project Ga0209979, IMG submission 183114) | Deep subsurface microbial communities from Anholt, Denmark to uncover new lineages of life (NeLLi) - Anholt_01485 metaG (SPAdes) (version 2) | ecosystem: Environmental > Aquatic > Marine > Oceanic... | reverse complement strand
CTCACCCATTGCTTGTACGCTTTTCAATACATCAACTGAATGTTGTACACTTGGGGGAATAATACTCAAAACACCTCGTCCGGGGACCAGTTTCATAATATCCTGGATCCCTCGAGAGCCATCCACGACAGCGGCCGTTGAGGGTTGTGTGACTTTCCCCCATAGATCTTTGACTTTCTCCAGCCCGTAGAGTTCCCTCTGGTCGGCCATAAGCAGCTCCTAGCCTAGCCTGGTTAGATATTCCACTTCGCGAGATTCATCCACCACCTAGAAGCTGCTTTCTGAGGCGTGTAGGTTGTTCCTCCACCACCACCCCACGGATACCATCCACCACCACCGGTGTCATACCAGGTTGGAGGCGGCTCCACAGGCTCAGGTGGTAAGAGGTCTGCTAACTTCTCTTCCCAAAAAGGAAAGGCGCCTCTGTATGAATAGGGATCTAGTTCGAGCTCAGGTTCTGGTCCTGGCTCTATTTCCTGACCACCTCGGGTACGGAGATATTCGGGGCCATATTGCGCTTTTGGCAGCATCAATCCACCTACTACCGGTCCACCCCCGGTAAAGGTAATCGGCGCACCTGTCGCAGCCTCTACAAATCTCTCAGAGAACCCCTCGGGCAGCAATTTCCTCAACCAGTCAGGCATCTCTACACGCGTTTGTGGCTCCTGAATAGGCGCAGCATCAATACCATATGATCCCAACATTTCAGCCCTCTGCCGTTCTCTCCAATAAGCCTCGTTTAGCTCTCGCACAGTCGGCTGGTTTGTCGCTGTTGTTGTGAATGTTCTTTCAGGAAACGATGCGACCTCTTCCGCTGGTTGCATCCCGGGTATTAGACTTCGCCATCGATCTTCTCCCGAGGGAGGGGGAGCAGGTCCTATCATTTGACGAAGCCAAGCAGGGGGCTCCGTGGGAGCTGGTGTGAAAGGTATTCGAGTCGTCGGCGCTGGCTCGGGCGTCGGTCTACGTCCAAGTCTTTCAGTAAGCCATCCAGGTAATGTTCCATTAGGCATCTAACTAACCTCCTGGCGCACCTTCTCAATGCGCTCTTCTATTTCCTTCACGGACTCTGGCATCTGTTCCCGCAGGCCGGCCTTTACAGGTTCTGGTAATCCGTCCCACGCTGCAACGATCATCATGTCGGTGACCGGCTGAGACCACATCCTCATAAAATCCTCTTTCCATTTCTTGTGCCGAGCTGTAGCCGTGAGATATGCGCTCTCGGCATTAGCGATATTCAATGGCATCCGTGTACCTTCACTTTCTAAGTTTCCTCAGAGTCATGGCTAGGCGTGCTCGCTTGCCTGCTTTGCCTTTCTTCTTTGCCCAGGTTCTAAGCCATTCGAGCTTGATATTCCCGGCCTTGGTAATTGCACCAGCGCGCTTGGCCGCAGCTCTTAGTGCGCCTGGCTTCTTGATCGCTCCAGCTATCCAATTGGCACTTCGCCTTCTCTTGGCGGCCATGTTTCACCTTCTCTTTCCATACCTGCGACTGGCTCTGTCATGGGGAGTCCCTCTGCTGCCCCAGTAGGTGTCACTTCTCCCCCTTCGACAGGCGCTTCTTCTTCGGGCGGCGCAACTGGCCGAGCGGCGGCCGCTGCCGCCTGAGCTTCTGCCTGTTCTCTCTGCATCTTCTGGGCTTCAAGCTGCTGCATCAACGCCATGGCCATGTAGTAGGCCATGTCCTCGCCCCAGATCTCCTCATCCATCTCGTCTGATTGACCGATCTTGAGTAGGTTTTCCCGGGCCCATCTGCGGCTTGCCATCTTTTCTTTTACCAGCCCTCCGGCTACAACGCCCATCGTCCGCAGGTCCATCGGTAGATCGATGTCCAGCTTCACGTCGCAATGAATAATGTCGGGAATGTCAGAGACCTTGATCTCCGCCCGATTGCCCATATTCATCGCTTTGGCCCCCTTGCCTTCTTTCTTGATCCACTTGAAGGCCATCTCCATCGCCCTGGCAATTGCCCATCCGGTCAGCTTCTGTGTGCTCACCAGCGGCAGCCGGCCAGCCTGGTGCAGGAGTGCCACCATCGAGAACGGGGCATTGGCCCCCAACGGTTCTCCTAGCGCCTGGCTGTAGATCGTGCTCTCTGTTCCCTTGCGCTCGGCAAGCTCCAGTGCCGTGATCAAGGCAGGATCAATGGCGCCTTTTGACGCCATCAGCTCGAAGGTCTCCCCCGGATCCATCTCTGCCACATTGAACGGCCTGCTCATATCAATGGTTAGTCTCTTCCCTGGATCCCCTGGAGGTGCCACATGCTTGAATAATGCAGACGAAGCCAGAGCGAAGATGTTGGTAAAGAGCACAGTAAAGGCCAAGTTCTGCCGTTTCCACAGTCCGCTCTTATGAAGTGTGTAGAGAAATGGTCTTATCTGCTCCTCCGGTTTGTTGAAAAGCCGGCTACCTTCGGTAATCTGCGCCACCACAGGCACAAATCCCAGCTTATGCTCACCCATAAACAACGGTTCTGCCTTCTGCTCTTCGACCCAAACACACCGCCATTTCAGGTCGTACCAATCGCACGCATTAACTACGATCTCGTCCTTCCTATTGCCCAACACTTTCGCCGCAGCCTCTGGCCATTCCTGCTTGAGCTCCCTAACTGTCGAAGAATACCTACGGAGATATCCCGTAAGCCCAAACCGGTCACGTTCCGGGTATCCTTCTCGAGAGTTCCAACACTCAAAAAGAATGGGGGTCTGCTTTTCGATCTCCTGCGCCCGCTCTTTGTATATGTCATCTGTCGCAGCTTCTACCAGGTCTTTAGTGCTCGTAAGCCCGATATGAACCGAGGCATAGGTTAGCGCAGATAAAACAGCGTCATAGTGAATTGGAGCTCCGGAGATTGATCCTGAGGACTTCCACATCACCCGCCCAAACTTCTCCAACTTTTCACTTACCTGCTTGGCGCCGGTATCATTCTCCTCGTATGGAATCGTGATCACGGGCTCAGTAGCAATCATCAACCGCTGGGCACCTAGCAATTTGTTGGCCGGGTCCGGCGAGAGAGTTAGCTTGGTAGAATCGTGCTTTGCCTGTGGTTTGCCGCTCTCCCAATTCAGGAGAAGCAACTGCTCCATCGCCTCGAGAAGAGTGTCCCTAGCACTGTAATCTTCTTTGAGTTTCTTGGCTCTGGTCTGGATCTTCTCAAACTGCTCGCGATCAAAACCCTCTCGCTCAGCCTTCGTTTTTCTCTTGGCCATCGGCTCTCCAGTGTTACAAAATATCTATCCGCTCTAACGGCGACACCTGGCGCTTGGGTACCAGAGGCTTTCGCTTCGCCGGCATCCTAGTTAGGCCATATTTCAGGCAGTCGAACGAATGGTCTTCCGCATCGGTGTCCACATCCTCGACATTCACCGGATCGTATGGCAGTGCCGGCAATGTGCGGATCAGGTTGGGGCAGTTCTCAAATATCTGGATCCCAGGCAACCCATCTGGTAACTTCGACAGAACTCGATCGACCTTACGCTTGCCCGCCAGGCGATCGTTGTCCGCCTTGATCAGTCCCACTCCTTCTGCAGCGTATTCGTCGGCGGTCGATGTAACTACATCAGCCACGTTCTTCTTAGCCCACATCGAAGGGTCAGCGTAGGTTATGTTTACCCCTGGCTCCGGTGTCATCTCTTTGATAGTCCTGGCCTGCGCACGATCCGTAAGGTTTGTCTGATATGCCTCCCTGTAGACGAAGATCCTCCCCAGGTCGGGGTCCTTGGCAAACCAGTAGCAGCACCACGGTTTCGCGAAGCCCCAATCAACCGCCCTCCACTTTGGCCAATGTGCTGGAATATCCCTTGGTGGAATTACATGGGTATACCGGTCCCATACGGTAAACGCCTGGCCCTCGAATACATCCCAATCGCCCAAAACCCAGGCTCGGTAGAGGTTTTTAGGAAGGCTGTTCAGCTCCTCCCAATATGATTCAGGCAAAAAGGGGTTGTCTTTCGGTAATGATCGTATGAAGATAAACTCTTTGGCTCTGGATTTCAGCTCTTGAGGGAAAATCCCGTCAAGCCACATTGACTTTACCCATAAATGCCCTATGCTGCCCGGGTTGGTCGCGCCCAGAAAGGGCGAGTGCTCTATACCAGGCCATCGCTTCGATCCACGAAGGACGTTGAATGTCTCCAGCGGGTTCTTTGTCAGCTCATCGACTGCTTGTGCCGCGAACTCTGCCGACTGGTATTTACTTGGATCGTCGAGATTCCTGAGCGCCAACTTACCCCCACCGAACTTATCCTCGATATGAAAACAAAGACCATCTATCTGAGTCTCCTTTAGCTGCCCTAGCCACAACGGAAACTCCAATGCAATCTTGGATATCTGCCGGTCCCGCAGGTCGGGATAGGTCTCACAAAACAATCCAGCCCTTATCCCCTTGATGTGATATTTACCCCAAAGGTAAATCAGGTACATCAATAATGACCAACGGAGCCAGTACGACTTGCTCCCTCCTCTGGCCCCGCCGAAAAGTATAAATTTATGGGTGAAGATCGCTTCCCACGCCTTTACTTGATTCGGGATCGCCTCGAAATTGCAGAGCTTCCAAATGCTTACTTCTTCTCTGCTTCTTCCGTTGCCTCCGCCGGAGGTGCCGCCGTAGGTTCGGCCGGCACCGGGGCGTCGAATATCAAGCATATTTCACCATCATGCTCAACCCTCTCCACAAATAGACGATGATGCTTGCCGAGGAGCTCCAGGGCTTTGATGGCATCATGATGATCCATCGTCCCATCTTTCGTATCGGAGCTGCGAGTTCGAAGCTGGCCCCGGGCCATTGACGTGAGCCTGAACAGGATTTCGTTGGCGGCCATGGCTTTTTCTTCAAAGTAGGCTGCAATTCTTTCTTGAATCTTAGGTTTTCTTAGGTTTTCATAACCTACGACCGCCAATGTGTTGTCATCGCCTTTATATCCTGCTGTCCTAGCCGCCTCTGTGGCATTGAAACCGTTTGTTAGATATGCGATAACGAATCCGTGTTGTTTACCGGTTAGCCTTCCCACGTCCTTTGCTCTTCCTGCGCGGAGAAGAGATTACGCCTGGCCCATGGGACTCGATCCACCCCGCCAGTCTCCTCGCGCTCTTTCTGCTCGTCCCTCGCTTTTTCATCAGCTTACGAACGAGCTGCCAAAACGTCAGACTCTTACCGCCTCTGAACTTAATCGGCATGTCAAACTATTTATTATCACATTCGAGGGTCTGTTTCTAGGGGGGTATCTATGAGACCTTACAAGGATAACTGTCTTTAATTCTTCTGCTAACTGCTTCTGGTATTTCTTCTAGCGGCACGATTCGCTGTGCTTTCAACTCTTCCCCCATAATCTTATATACTTCCCTGGTGGGCACATTGAAGACAATCATCCCCTCCGGCCAGTACCCATCCACTGCGGATCTAACCAACGTATTCTTATTTAACTCATTCCCAATCATTCCCACATAGTCACATTGCATAACTACGTACTCGCCATCAGGCAAACCCTTCATAACTGCCTGGTATTCAATCGACTCCTTACCTTCATACTTTTTCCGGCATGCTTCGCAATATTTATATGGATTTTTGAAGCCCACCTTTTGAGAAAAACGACGCCCGCAGCCCTTACACCGTTTCACTATTTTCATCTGACAGAGCCTTTTCTATCTGCTCTTTCCGGCCGGCGTCGAGATGGATACAGGGTTTTCTTTTGCCGCAGAACTCACATGACTTTGTTACCCAGGGCATTGACAGGAACAGGTGATCCAAACCTACTTTTGAGGAACAATCGTGACAAATTAGAATGTATTGATCACCCATGCTTATTCCTCCCACCAGGTCCACTCTCTCATTGCCATGCGGATCCATACGTCCCCCCATGATGCTTTTCTCCTCGTTGAAAAATCGTACACTTCGTAAATGTCTTCAAGGGTTACTGTGTTGCCCGCGGAGATTTCTCTAAGTACCTTCGGTGCAAGATAAAAACTTCCCCATGTAGCTTCATATGGTCGCCACTTACCGCCTATTTTTATCTCCACCCATACATGATCTATTTGGCTTGCGATAACGATATTCGCCTCATAGCCACAGTTTTCTACCAGCCATTCAATATAAGCCGACATCTGCGAACAATCCCAGATATTCTCTTGGTATGGATCGACCCATTCATATTCAGTTAGGTATGAATTGATGGAAACTCCCTTTGGTATAAGACATGGACTTTCGTAATAACCTTTGGGAATAAATTCTTCTGCTGTTGGTGCCTCTGTCAGCCTGGCATTGATTGTCGCAAATAATTGATCATTCTTAGTCAATGTCTCTGTCGGCGTAAGGGTGGGAAGTATCTTTGTCGGCGTGGGAGTAGACGATTCTCTCGTCATCGGCGCACAGGCAACCATTACAATCATCGTGCCGATCAAGGGCAGCACCTTTGCTCTATTCATCCCATTGCTCCTATCTTTGACGATGCCTTTCCAACCCTACTATAATCCTCTGTCTCTTTAAAGGCGACAGCAATCCTCGAGCTCCGGCGCGCCGTCTTATTCTCTCCTTATATTGCGGGCTTTCGTGCGGGTATGGACATAGCCTCACTAATTCATGAGCCACAACCAGATCGATCAACAAGCTAATCTCGAGCTCCATGTCCTGTTCTTCAATTGTTCTCATCCAACCTCCGTCAGCTCGTATCTCTTTCCGCCGATTTCAACTATCTGTGGTAATCCCAACTTCGCTCTGATTTCGGGATCTTTTGGTTCATATCCCTGATTGGCGACGCGCCATGCCATCGCCCCAGAAATTTCTAATTCAAGCCCAACTGCACGCCAGCTATGTAGATGGTCATAAAGCTCAAATAGTCTTGTCTGAATGGCGTTACAAGCCGTAGGGCGCACTCTGGTAGTCATTTGTCCTCTACGCGAACTCTGCCATTATGCGCACCACCTGGCGGTCGTCATTGATCAGGATCGGGGCCAGTGACTCTACTCCACCGGCCTGCGCACTCAGCCCTTCAAGGACAGCTTTCACGCAATTGTCCAGATCGCCTCGCTTCTTTGGCATCGGTCCTTCTAGTTCTCTCACCTCAACGAACGTCGAATCCTCCCTAAAAATGATCTTGACTTCGACTGGACCCGTCAATACATAATCATCCCCTAGCCTGAACCGTCGTTTACAGTCGATCGCTGCTGCTCGGATCTCATCGGCGTATTCACGATAGCGCAGAACTTTCGCCCGCCTTGCCCACCGATCCCGCCGTGTCATTCGTGGCTTGGGTTCTGGCTTGCCTTCGACCTTGAACGTGAACAGCTTAGGCATCCTACCTCTCCAACTCACTCACCTCCGACTTCTTCAAAATCGCCTTCGACGAAATCGCCATCAGAAGGCGGTAACAGTTGCTTCATCGCCGCGCTCTCGCTCCATAATTGGGTAAGGCTTTTCCCGCTATTGTCTTCGATCATCCAGGGCATGAGCGGCGCATAGCCCGGCGAAAGTTGCTGGAGGAACCAGGTGCCATCGAGGGCGTCGCGCACCATATAGAGTGCCATTTTCAGGCACTTTTCCCTACGCGTTTCAATGTTTTTCTTTACCGGCAATGCGGCCACGTCCAGTCGCCCTCTCATCATGCCACCATCAGGTTGCTCAATGACATAATGTATTTGAAATCCATCCCTCAATTGTTCGTTGATCTTGAAAGTGCCACTTTGAAAACCCGAGACCAAACCGCCCAATCTCCCGATCGATGCGGTGATTTCAGATTTCAAAGAAGATACTGATTTTCTTGTTCTATGTCCCTGCCAGCCGCCAGAGGCCGTCACGTCTTCATAGAACGGCACGTCTTGGGCCGTCTTGGGTTGATCAGGTATGAAGTTCATGTTCACCTCCGAGGGCTTTTGATATGAGTCATTATCATAAGCATTAAATTAGTAGATTATCCGTAATCAATTCCAGTTCTTCTGGAACATAATCTACTTTGCTATCTTCCAAATCCTTCCAAATATATTCCTTAACCTTTCTGATTGCTTCTTTCATATCTTTAGCGGCCACGTAATATACACTCCAATCTTTTACCCTAATTCTCCAGAGTTCCATTTTAGCCTCCTATGCTTTCGATAATTGACTTTATCTTAATCTTTCATTGATTCGTGTCGATCTCAGTCAGTTTGATCTCGCCTAACTTCCACTCAAAAACGTTTCGATACCACCCCGCACCATCAAGGAACAGAATGCCTTTGCGATTGCCTTTCTTCGGAGATTCGGGGTGTATCTCCTCAAGATGCTTCTTTAATTCGTCTTGTCCTGTGAACATCGGTTCGCCTTCACAGGATTTACAGATGAAATATCTTACTTTCATCCCTCACCTCCTCGTGTGCAATGCTCACATCCACATACGAAAGTCCATAATCTTGAATCGAATGGTTCTTCAAGGCGCTCTTCAGGCCAACCTGCCTCAATCATTAGTTCTCTAGTTACAGCCTTGTCGTCCATTTGTTGAATGCGTCTTGCCCTCATATCTATAAAGTCTAGATGATCCACACTACAGCCCTTTGCAACGGCGCAGCCTCTTGTATCTGCATGAACAATCACCGACCACTCTCTATCAACTGGAAAGACTTCCCATGCTCTCATACCTGCCTCCATGGAGCATCCAAAGATGCCCTGACTAACTTCAATGCCGTGACTTTCTTCGCACCCTTGCTGATCGCTCTACTTACCGCTCGAGGCGTAGTCAGATCGTAATGCGGATGCCTTTGGTGCTTTCCGCCTTGAAACCAGCAACGCTTCAAGCCCATCCTGCCGGCGAAAGCATGGAGCTCCTCGAGCGACTCATCCGAGATCAGGTGGACGCCGTCAGTAAGAATCAAATCCGCCTCTTGCCCGCCTCACTCATCCCTCGCCGGGTGAGTCTTGACATTAGTTGAAGATGAGATAGCGGGCCTGCCCGGCTGCTTGTACCTCTTTAGCAGCTCCTAGCTTCCTCTGCCTTGTAAAGCTTAAGCCAGCACATATCTTTGCATTCTCGTTGATCTTCGGGCAGGTAGAATACCACCCACCCTCGTCGTCGAAGGAACCTTGCAGCCATACGATGATGAAACTCCAGAGCATTTCTTATCCAAACCATAATCTTCTCACTCATCACTCCTCTTTCTCCCTTCTTGTGTCGCTTATTAGCAGATCCGATCTACCTCATTTCTGACATCTGCGAGTAAGGGTATCAATGCTCGAACACGTAATTTCAACCCGATTATCTCCGTGATCCGCTCCTGAACCACAGAATTTTCTCCCGTAGAAGGGCCTTTAGCGCTTTGATCCTCGCTGGGCACAACGCCCAACTTGGAAACCAACCCACCAACAGAAGACTCGACAGCCAATACTGCTTCTTGCAAGTTCTCCAGCTCGCCCATTATCGTGCGCTCTTCTGCTCCGACGCTTGGTGTTGCGCTCATCGTACTTCTCCTTTCACTTCGACCTTCGGCCAACGCTTCATGGCGTCCATGAAAGTTAAGTCGGGAACTATTTCAGCCCCATACTTACCTTGGGTGGCATTGGCCCCTATGCGGTAGGCACACCACATCACCAATCTGTGAGGTAACAGCCAAGCAATGAATATGCAGATTCTATCTAGCATCTTAGCTATCTCCTTTATCATTTGACCTGCTTTCCGCAGGCCTTCGGCGGCATGTTAGCGATCCAGCTCTCGACCACCTCCTTCGTGTATATTTCGATCATCCTATCCAGGAACCAATTACGATAAAACCGAGAGTCCCCCAGCCCTCGGTTCAACCAGGCACAATTCAGGCTGCAGTTGATCTCACTCAATAAAAAATAATCGTGCAGCTCCTTGGCTATTTGATGAAAGACATTACGTGGTACAAGAATTTCGTTTATGTGAAGCCCGCTCGAGCACTTGTGCCGGACATACGCCTGGCCCTCACAATTGCACACACGGCCGTCTACCCTCACCTGGCGCCGGGGATCCTCCATCAGTCTGATCCTGAGCTCGGTACGGGTCGTTATGGTCCTTAGATCATCGCGGTTCATTTTGCTATTCAATTCATTCTCATTAGACCCGGGCAATTATTCCCCCTGGCCTTTATCACGCCTTTTGCCACCCGCACATCAATATAGTTGTGTAGTTTGGTGAACTTGACGCACTTGAAGCCCTTGCGGTCCAGCAGGATGTAACGACAACAGGCTCCGCCTTGCCCCAATTTGCATACTTCCATTAGCGTCTTCTCACCAATTTTCAACTTGCTGCCCCTCTGCCGTAGGCATGGTTACGATATCTGTCCTTATCGAAAGCATTAAAGAGTCACTCGTGCTCTCTCCCGAAGGTCCCACAACCACTCCGCTGTCCTCTCTGCCGGCGCCTGTGGCCAAGGCGGCTTTAGTGCACTGAAAAGATCATTCTCCGGTTAGAGCTATATATGTTTCCATGTTTTGCGATTGACAATTAGATTTATATTGGCCTGATCGACGTCATATCTTGCAGCTAATTTTCTATGGCTAGTACCGTCTCGAGCGTATTCCTGACGAATTGATATAACCTGATCCTTGGTCAACTTTGATGCCCCGTGACGTTCGCCTTTTGCAGCCCTACCTTTATTGGCCATATCTTTTTGGTTGTCCGCCCTGGTTCCCAAAAATAAATGGGCTGGATTAATACACAATTTATTGTCGCACTTATGCAAACAGCATAAACCCTCTGGAATAGGGCCAGTCGTAAGTTCATAAGCAATGCGGTGAGAACAATAGTCCTTTCCTTCAAATCTAATATGGCCATAACCGTTGCCGCTCACGGCCGCCATCCACGGCCAACATTCATCATCTCCCCTTATATTAACTTTGTCCCAAAATCTTTTTATATCCACTAGTTCACCCTTCGACCTCTCGAAAAATCCTCTTTTTCGCTTTCTCCCACACCCATGACGCCGCTCTTTCCACTGGTTCGATCCACGGCAGATCGATCTCGGCGAAGAAGTCTGCTTCTTCCGGCGTAGGGACGATCAGCGGACAGCCGGCGCCTTTGGAGCAGCCGCATTTCGGCTTCGGATGATGATGTATGAGATATCCGTCAGCCACGTGCTTCCCCTGCCGACGAGCCAATGTCACTAGCGCCCTGCTGAAGTCCCAGGGTCCGGTCCTGATCGCCAGGCAGCCTCCCCACCCCCGCTCCGTCGTGAAAAATAAATCACAGCAGATCCCGGTCTCGCGATGACGCAGGCGTTTATATCGAGGACCCCACCGCTTAAGCTCCTCGTCTTTCTCCCAGGCAAAAGCTTCCTGACCCAGGTTGAAGTCGAGCAACGTATCCAAGGTGCTGCACTTCTTCGATTCGAGAATATTCCCGAACATATCGATTACATGCGTCTCCCCCATCGCAGGGATGGCTACGATCTCGATATCCTTGACCTCGTGCTTCTCTCTGCGCAAGCTGCCGGCAATCTGGATCCTGTCGCAGACCGGGGAAATCTCCTCGACCAGGTTCTGAGCGATGCTTAGCGCCATAGCCCTTTTCATATTTCCACCCGCAAGGTGCCGGGACCTTCGGCCACCACAAACTCAACTTCAACCCTCTCGCCCAGGATCCCGACCAAAATATTCTCGGCTATCTTCTTGCCACGGTCCTTTAGCCATAATTGCTGTTCCTCATCACGACAGCTAACGACGAATTTCCTATCTTGCCGGCCAACATATCCTGTGCCGCTCCAGTCTCTTTCAAAGTGACGAGCTCGGCCGGGGTAGTAATCAAGATCGATGACCAAAAGAGCTTTAACCCAGTTGTCTTGAGAAAAAGAAGGCGAATCTTTTAACTCAGTCTGGTTAAACTCAGTCTTGGTTAAACTGAGTCTTGAGTCCTTCACCGTGGGTGGAAATACTGATGGTTCCGTAGTGGAAATACTGGAGTCGCGCTGCGGAAATACTGTGCCGTCATTTTCATGCAGTATTTCCGTAGTGGAAATACTGGTGGTTTCCTCGATTGTAGTACCCCCCACATCTGGCGGTTGCGTCAAGAAATATTCCGTCGATTTCCCGAATCTCTTGCGTCTCCTCAAATATTCGAACTCCTCCAACTTATCTATTGCTATCTTGATCCTGCGCCTGCCCCATCCGATGTCTTCGCACATCGTCTCGTATTTCGGAAAGGCACAGCCACGTTCCTTATTCGTGCGATACCGGAAGTACATAAATAAAAAGACAGCATCGCTTCCAATCTCTGCTGTCCTCTCGATGACACATTCGGGCATAGGGGTGAAAAAGCCCCATTCGTCTGTTAGCTTGCTCATTTCTCTCCTTTCAATAAAATCGGCTCTGACCGGAGCCGGAGGGGGTCAAACCTCCGGAGTCGGGAGGGCGTTCCTCCGACCCCGATCAAAGCCGATGACTCCTTCATATTTGACCCTCACAAATCTCTACCTGATTACCGCCTCAACTCTTTCGTCAAACAGATTTTCATGCCGGCATGAAATTTGTCGGACTGGTCCATCCAAATATCGTGCTCTCTTCTCAACCCAGCGGTGCTGGACTTTCAGCTAAGTCGATGGGCGATATTGCATGAGTAACATACGACATATGAACGGTAGGATCTCATGCCCTTGTTAAAGCCAGCGTAATTGCAGTGATGCCCACATTCAGGGCAAGTGGTGAGGAGCGCAGCACGTTGATCAGCTCGGGATTCATCCACTGAGGTAGCACCCGGTTGATATCCATGGGCTTCGAGATCGGCTTTGATGGGGGCCCATGGTCTCCAGATTTTCGTAATATCCTCCATTCTGGGCATTGGCGCTTACCGCCTTCTTAGTAGCTTCAGGCGCAACTCTGTCGGCTTTACAGCCTTCACGCGGAAGCGAGAGCCTTTCAACTCAACCTCTTCACCGACACGGAACCACCCACCGTGAAGGGGATTCTCCTTCTGCAACTTAGCAAGTTCCTCTTCGGTCTTGAATGGTACAAATGTTCCCTTTCCGTCATCCATTGTTTTCTCCTTTTAGCCTCTGTGCGCTGACTGGAGAGCAACCTGAGGGGGTCAGGCTGCCCCCCAGCCAGCTAGGTGATGTGCTGGGTGATGAGCAGATTTGTGGGATAGTGGCCCAGCACTTTCATTAGCACTTCATTCGTCTTTTATCTCAGGCGCCTGCGGTGCCCACACTAAACACATCTTCGTCTCCCCGTCCTCTGTGCGTGCTCCCCACTCCAAAAACGTCACGGGCACTATCGACGCATAGATCGGGCTTATAGGAGTTAATTCCCGCTTCTTTTCAGCTTTCATATCTGCTATCATCTAACCAGGCGGCGTTGGCCGATGATTCGGCCTTTCGCCGTCGTATTTTTGGGGTCCTTTCTGCACTAATCCCACAATCTCAGACAATTGGGCAAGCCTTGCGGCGGCATATTCAGCCTCCAGCTTTTGCCTGAGCAACATTTCTACAATTACTGCTTGAGCGTCATCTAGCCCGTCTGCTGTTGCATAGGTGTGACGGCGACGCTTTAGCTGATCGCGCAGCTCTTCGATTTCTTCAAGGCGATGATCCAGATGCTTTAGCCAGGAACCCACCAGGATCCCGCCGGCGAAGAAGACCAGACCGATCGTTAGAAGGGCCCCTAGCTCTTTTAATCCAAGGATTATCATGATGAGACCACCTACAATCAGAAGGGCGACTAACATCCACAAAACGCGCACGAGCTTCTTTTCCACCTCAATCCCTCCTATGAAGTTCTGACAAGCCCGGTTTTCTCCCCTATGATTTAGCTGTGGGACTGGCACGATGGCCCTTCAACAACTAGCCAGCCCCTGTAGAAGAGAAAGGGTGCTACCGCTTGACGCACCCCTGGGAGTAGCCCAGTTTTCTTGAGCGAAGACGGAACTTTCTTTGAGAAAGCTCCTGATTGCGTTATCTGAGCTACTCCAAGCGATGCACCAAGGAGAAATCATGCAGGAACTAATCGATTGTTTCTTGGGAAGTCAGAGGGGTAAATGGTCTTCGGAGACCGTTTATAAGTACGATCGCTGCCTGAGGGATTTTGCTGATTGGTTGCCTGCGGGACGTAAGGCAACCGAGAAAGAGGTTATAGCCTGGCTAGGCAGCCACACTAATTGGGGATCATCCAGTCAGAACGTGGCAATCTGCGCACTGCGCTCATTTTTCCGCTGGTCAGTTGGTGAAGCGAAATCGCCCATGCGTAGAATCCCGCTGCCTCGTCGCGAATATAAACCTCAGCGCACACTCACCGAAGATCAGGTCATTCAGATCCTAAGCAGCATCGACACATCAAAGCCGAAAGGGATCCGTGACACAGCAATACTTCTGATCATGCTCGATTCGGGTCTGAGGAGCTCCGAGTTATGTCGATTGAGCTTGGATCATCTTGAGCTTTCAAAGCGGAGATTTATGGTGCGAGTGAAGGGTGGCCGTTGGGCTGAGGGGGCTTTTAGCTATTACACCGCCTCGATGCTAAAAGCCTGGCTGAAGTTGCGAGATAGATTTGCCCGGGTTGGTGTTAGGACTGTTTTTGTATCGGTCGGGGGAAATCATCCCGGGTCACCTTTAACCCGGTACGGCCTAACGGTGATATTCCGCTACATCGGCAAACAAGCAGGGATCTATCCGTTCTCGCCTCACGATCTGCGCCGGACATTTGCAACACTTTCTCTCCGAGCAGGTGCGCCTTCGCGTCTGCTGCAGATTGCAGGCCGGTGGAAGTCGCTTAAACAGGTAGAGAGCTACACCCGAGCTCTCAATGTAAGCCACTTCGATCCGTATTTCCCATCATTGTTCGTTATGGGTTTGAACACGGAACACAATTCTTGAAAACGCAGCAGGAGGCTGCGGGTTCGATCCCCGTCGGGCACCCCAAGAAACTATGAAGTTGTTAATGTACACTCGCCGGCACCTACGGCCGGCAGAGGTTTTATGCTATGAGAATTTGAACGAATACTGGAAAGGGCATCTTCAGCCTCTAGGCTGTTGTGCGACCTATCCGCTTCGGATTAGCTGCCAGGCGGATAGGGAATGATGGCGGGCCGATAAATAAAGCGGCTCGGGGAAATCCTCTGCTTTGTGCAGGGGATTTTCTTGTCCCTTAGCCGCTCTCCACCTCTTTAGGCTCAATAACGACAAGCTCCCCAACGCTAACTTCCAGAACATCACAAAGCTTATTGATGGTATCAAGTGTGATGTTCATTTGCTTGCCGGCAGCTAAGCCTTGGGCAGTAGGCCAAGAAAGACCAGACTTTCTCATCAAGTCAGATGCAGTCATGCCTTTCTTTTTGAGCAGTTCGGGGACCCGTAATTTCGGTGTCCCAGGTGTCATAACTTCCATCTTCCCTCCATTCATATCCGCAGTATATAGGATAATAAAAAACCTGTCAAGTATATCGTATATATTGAGCTTGACAATGATGTCAATTATAGTTTATACTGTTTAATAGATAAATACTGAGGAGCAGAAAAGATGACACGCAACTCATTCGCCACAATAAAGCGTGAGCTCGCGCATCAAGAATATATTGATGTCCTGCAGACTCTTTCAAGAGAGAAGGTTGAGCTGGCGGATTTTTTGGAGCTCGAGACTCAACTTGACTTCGACCAGGCCATGAGCTTGATCGAAATGTTATGCAGCGAGATCCTGCCCGGTTACCAAGGCATCGACAAACTCCCTGCATTTTGGAGTGAGATTCGAGATCGGCTAAAAATGAAATACGCCAAGGATCAGTAAAATGCCCGACGATAATGATTTGATGGTTACAACGCCCGCGTTCAACGAAGCACAGCAGGCAATACTTACCCAAACCACACCCGAATACGCCATCTTGACGCGTGAAGGGCCAAGGGGTAAGACACTATCTTATGTCGAGCATGGCTGGGTCACCGAGCAGCTCAACCTGGCGTTCAAGTGGAATTGGTCTTGGGAGATCAAGGAGGCAATGTTGCTTCCTAACGATCAAGATCCCAATGAGGTCTGCGTATTAGGAAGGCTTACCGTGCATTCCCCCAAAGGTGACATTGTCAAGATGCAATTCGGATCCGCCAAGATGAAACAAGGCATAACTATTGGAGCCAGATTCAAGGCTGCTTCCAGTGATGGGCTAAAGAAAGCCGCCTCTCTTCTCGGCCTGGCGCTCGACCTCCACAGAACGTCGCCCTCCAACGGTGGAGAAAATGGAGAAAATGGTGTTGTTCGTCCATTGGATCCAGAATACTTGCGGAAAGCTCTGGCGATGAAAGCAAAGAAATACGACTCTCGACAAGCCAGCCCTGATCAGCAAGGTCTCGCCATGGGTATGCTCGAGACTTGTTTTGCCGGCGACAATGCATCTACTGAAAAGCGTCGATCGGTGCTTGTTTATCTATTTGATGTTGATAGTGGATCCAATCTTAGAAACGGAGAAATCCTGGCCCTGCTCGACTGGCTCAAGCCAACAAAAAACAGTGGTGACGCCTACGCTCCTGATCCTATGGCAGTCAAAGAGGCGCAGGCGATCATCCGGCAGCACATGGTTGATAGTGGGCAGGGTGAATTGCCGATATAGTTTGAAAGGAGTGAACATTGGGAACATTTGCAAGGAAACTTAAAATCAATATAATCATCAGCTGGATTGCCATTTAAAGCCAACACCTCGGGATCTACCCGAGGCGAGGCGCAATCCGGCCACGCTGACAGGGCAGCGCAGCTACTAGAGTATACATCAATCTAGCAAAGCGCAAGTGCCCGCCAGCGAGACTCGGTGGGTGTTTTTATTTGAGTGTTATCATCGCCAACCTTTCCGAACTCACAATCAAAGGAGATTGAACGAGATGGATTACGACAAGTTGATGGATGAGGCACGCAAACAAAATGTCGAGTTTGACGCAATAGATCGTAAGTCTCCATTTGCGTCACCACATGAACGCTCTCCCAAAGTACATCTGATTACTGCCATGGCAGCAATAGAATGCGGCATAAAAACAGATGATTGGAGTTGTGTAGCAGAAGGACAAGCGATGCTCGAGCAACTAGACGAAAGAATGAAAGGAGAACCATATGAAAATCTCACTTAAGCAAATCAAGCCATCGCCCCTTGCAGTCAGAAAGACTTGGGATGAAGAAGCACTAGAGCAGTTGGCCCAATCGATCAAGGAGCATGGGTTGATTGTACCCATCAAAGTCAGGCCAGACGGGAACGGGAAATATGAGATCGTCTATGGCCACCGACGCGTCAAGGCAATGCGGCGAGCTGGTATCAAGGAGACAGAAGCTATTGTCGAAGGCGTGGACGATACCGGCGTTTTAGTACAAGCCTTGATTGAGAACGTTCAGCGCGAGGATATGAATCCTGTTGACATAGCAAGAACCCTCTTTGCAATACAGGAAGAAACTGGCTGGTCGCAAAAAGAAATGGCACGAATGGGCATATTGCCTGAGAAAACCATATCGAATTACATGTCACTTCTGAGGGAAAGCCCGAAGATTCACAAACTTATTGAGAGGGGCGCGCCACTGGGGCGCGGTGGCGGCACACATGCTCCTGAAGGAAAGGTCACAAGTAGTCATATAATTGAGGTAAGACAAACTGGCCTATCCCAACCAGAGCGCGAAGCGGTCATTGAGAAGGCTGCTAAAGAAGGTCTAACGGCTCAACAAGCACGCCGGGTGGCCGAGACTGTGAAAGCTGCACCCAGTGAGCAAGCTAAGAAGAAGGTGCTTGAGTGGGAATACAGCCCAACACTACACGATCCTGAGCGCATCCAAGCTCGAGCCAAGAAGTATGGCGCGCATGATGTTATGTATCGCGAGAAGAGGCCACGGGCTGATGCTGACTGGCGAGAAGCGCCTGAGGTTGCGGCTTTTCTCGAAGTAGCAAGCGCATTCCGCGAAACCATAGGCGCGTTCCGAAAGACAGTTGACATCGGCAAGCTCGCTCCAGAGGGGAGACCATTCGTTGCACAAAGGCTGCGCGCTATACGGGAAGACATCGACCGGTTGATTGCGGAACTGGAGCAGTGAGATGGCTGATACATCTGATTATTTTGACCTCGCTCTACGAACTGAGCAATGGATGAAGGACGTAGGAGCTGTATGGGTCAGCAAGACAGAAACATCAGGTGAAATCCCACGCCATATCACTGTGCATGAATGGGCTAAACAGTTCGATATTGCCCTGGATGATGAGGGCGAACCCACCTGGGAAGCGGGGCGTATCTGGCAACACGTCAAACTTGAAATGATCATCAACGGTATCCCTATCGCTTTGCATGTCGCCAGAGGCCATTACATTGGGGAGCCTGGAGACCAGGCCAGCAATGTTATTTTCAACGTCGCCCATGCGATGGCGCGCCTTCAAACTGCTATGTCGCATCTTGATGCAGTAAAGGAATCTGGAGAATGGATAGATGTTCTCGAAAAGATGAAAGGTAAGCTTATTCCTGATAGGTTGTTGCTATTGCTCGATCAGACCCCGGGCGTCATTCCGGAACGCTATGCTGGTATCCCAGGTGAAGAACTCAGGTTACTCATGTCAGGAAAAGATGAAAATGAAGATACCGCTTAGTGAAAGATTACAAGATACCCGGGACCGAGCAGATGAAGCGGTTGATTAACCCTAGCACGTCATCCGAGCGTATGTTACAAATGGGGTATAGGAGATTGAGAGGAGAACGAAATGCCGATTAGACTTCATGATAAACTATTTACTTTAGGCCTTATTTACCCAGAGGGGAGCGACGAGGACGAATGCAAAAAGATTGCCGATGAAATCCTGGATGAATATAGGCGCGTAATAAAGGAAGCAAAGAGTGTGGGTGAAATCAATAAATTTTGTGGAGAAATGATTTACCGATTACTTGATCGTTTACCAGGTACAATCGTTCAACTAGGCGGGGAGTACCATGAACGTCATTAGCGACGAGCGCCGCCAAACCCCTAAAACCCTCTAACGTAAATCTAACGCCACTCTTTCCTATTGCTCCAGGTTTGCGGCCGAAGGTCCGCAGCGGGCGCTGGTCGAGTAAGCCGGCGCCCTATTTTTTTGTGCAGGCGTTTATCCTCTGATTTACGCTCGTCCTTCTCTTTGTCCTTGTCATCAGCCATCAAACGTCTCTCTTTGCACGTCTGGCCACGTTCTATTGGCTAGGCCTCTCCAGCACATACTTCCGGAACGCCGTGTGAACAACATCCACCCCACCGCCGATGATGATGCCGGTGAAGATCATCCCGATCTGTGTAGCCGGCTCCTCTAGCAATAGGGAGGGGGCATCCAAGCAGTAAAACAATGCCAATCCGACGCTGGCACCTAGAGAAAGTGCTTTGAAGCCATTGCGCCAGATGCTTTCCTTCGGGATCCAATTGAACCATGGAACAACGTAAGTTTCGATGGCAAACTCGATCCCAAATGCCAGTAGTAATGCAGTTGCGTATGTCTTTATAGTCTCGACCATTTGAATCTCCTTTACTCCTTAGAGCATCATCCCAGCGGTGCTGGCGGAACGTCCCGCACCTTCGGGACTTTCAGCCTCCGCGGGCGATGAGATAGCCGGCAAGTAGAAACATCCCCGGCACTGCCAACTTCTCGACCACCCATTTGAACGTTATCTTACCGTGCGGGTTGTCGTGTGCCAGAGTCTTCAAGGTCTTCTCGATATTGTGCAGCCGCTCGTCGTTCTTACCGATCCACTGCGCCAACCAGGCTGGACAGTCTTCCGGTAATTGAGTATTAGGCGGCATTGTTGATCACTCCTCGGTGTCGTAAGTCGCCGCCCACGATCTCCCAACGTTCAGGTTCAGGACGCTGCTCGAACGGCGCCGGCTCGGGTTCTGGTTCCTCTTCCTCGCCCCAATCGTACGCAAGCAGCATCGCCCAGACATCGGTTAGCTGACTATTCATCAGCCAGCCCAGGCGGAAGAAGTTGAAACCGACTAACTTATCCCCAAGGGTATCTCGGAGGAAGCTGATCCCTGCCTCCAAGCTCTCAGGTGTAGGCTGCCAGCCATGCTCTCGATAGGTGGGCAAGGTGACAAACCAATTCAAAGGTCGCTTGATCTGGTCTTCGATGTTTAAGTAGTCCTGAAGCATTCTCTTATAGTCGGCTATGCTGTTCTGCGTCCCAACGTAATAAGCCTGGGGAGCGATCCCTTCGAGCAGATACAGACTATCCTGCCCGACATATGATAGCCACTTCACCCAGTCGATCTCCGGATGCACGCTTGGCCGCCGATAGGATTGCAGCCACACTCTGACCGGAGTTCCGTCATGCCGATAAAGCCGGCCTAGACTGCGCAGAAAAGCTCCGGTGTTGTGACCATAAGGCTTAGCATGACCTTGAGCATCCAGGTAAATGTTTCTAGGGTTCCATCGAGCGTTCGCCTGTCTCACCGCCTCAGCTTCTACCTCCGGGTATCGGAGACTCAGGTAGCACCATAGATCCACCTCAAGGCCGTTCGCCTTGGCCTCTACTTCAAGGTGATCGTTGCTATGCTGATTGCCGGGGTAGATCATCCTCTCTTTTGCGCCGAAGATCACATTCCGATTGGTGCCTTTAATCGCTATCGACCGGACGCCGAGAGCAAGCGCCGCACCGACCTGATCCTTGATCGGGATACGGCTCGGCCAGCGAACTAGACTCCAAGGCTGCCATACGCTGACTACGAGATCCGGTTTGATCATATTGGCAATAACTCCCCGTACCATTCAAGTAGTTCGTTGGCCGTGATCCGGCCTAGCTTCAGCTCTCTCATAAAGTTCTGCATCTTTGAGAAAATCCAGATGACTTGACTACCCGCTTTTTGAGGCTTCAAGGACACCCCTGCAATTACCCAACGACGGGTCGGCTGGTCAGTTGTCCATGACATCGTTACAGTCGGCGCAGCGCCCGCCTCGTCCGATCCCGCCGCCATGACTGCTTCGTAGCGGATCTTATGCCGCTCCGTTTGGCCACCGCCAGCGCTAAAACTATCTGCGTTCTGGTTGGCAATATCAAGCACAAGCTCGCCTACAGCACTTGACACATTCACACTCGGCGTCGCGCTTTCTCCCGTAGCTGTGGCAACCGCGCCATGCGGATCTCCGAGCCCTACGCTCTTGTAGGTACGGCATGTACTTACATGGTATCCACCACTCACTCCCCAACTTACAACAATATTCTTTGAGCTACCGGGACTAGCAACCCTCCACAGTGCCACGCCCCAGTAGTTGCCTCCCGTTTCCCCCCAGTGCCATGCAATCCTTGTTTGGCCAACTCCATCAAAGGTGCAGGCGGGACTATTTATGTTTGCGCCATCACGCTCATAAACCATAGAGACGATAGCGTAATTGGCGTCGGTAATCGCTGGGGACGTAAAGCTATGAGTCGTCCCGCCAGTACCCGGGTTATTTGTTGTGGCCTCAAATGAAGGTGCAAGCATGAGTAATTCCTACTTTACGCAGTTCTCTCGAATATCAGCAAGAAAGACAACCTTGTGAAACTGCTCAAGCTGTCAATGTTCAAGCGCCAGCAATCCCTTACCAACGCTGCCACAGTCCAACCAGATAGAACGTCATCCTTGGCCTTGTGCGCGCTGGAAATCGTCGGCTTGGCTGCATCGCAAATACTGTCCCCTACCACTGGATGGGTCGAGTTGTCGAATTCGTCATAAGTACAGTGCCAGAGATCCAATATCACCGAGCCCGACCGATCACCGAACATCACCCACTCTTTGACCGTAAGGTTCGCGGGGAATATAATATCTGCTTTTATGCCGGTCGTTATCACTCCACCTGCGCCATCCAATAACACCAAACAACCAACGTCACCACCGGCTGATGCCAGCCATTTAATCCCGCAGGCTTCTCCGGAGTCTGCTGTAGGTATCTCACCATCATTCCCAACAGGAAGTCTCGCCGGAGTATTGTCTGCAGTGCCTACTATCAAATCACCCTTGGCATCGATAAGACTCTTCTCGATCGCTAAGTGCTGGACATCAAAATCTGCCAATTTCAGGATTATTTGATTGGTTTGTTCTACTTCTACTTGAGTGACTTTTTCCTCGATTATTATTTTCACCTTAGACGTGCCTCCACAACTTTCTACTCAAAATGCCCCATATAAGTGCTCGGTCTACATGGTATCTAGCTGCTAGCTTCCTTTGCGAGATACCACCACCCGCGTATTCTTCTCGGATTGCTATAACTTGATCTCTAGTCAGTTTTGCCCTACCGTGATTTTCCCCCTTGTTCTGTCGCCTTTTTCTCACCATGTCTGACACATTATCTGCCTGCGTTCCCAAGAATAGATGCAGAGGGTTAACGCATCCCTTGTTATCACAATGATGGCAAACTTGCATTTTGTCTGGGATGTCGCCATTAACCAACGTCCATGCAGCTCTATGGGCGAGTTCCATTCCCTCGCGCTTTCTTCCTCGTCTGATTGCCCCATACCCGCTCCCTGTTTTACCTCCTAACCATTCCCAACATTCATCAATGCCGCGAATATCTACCTTGTTCCAAAAACGCTCTTTAAGAGTCACCTTGTTACCTCCGGCGTAACAATTATGTCGCCCTCCAAAAGACGAGTAACTTTAACAGGGGCCGGACTACTTAATTCCAGATCGTACACACCGTTGGTGATCTGCAATGCCGATGTCTCAGTTACGGTCAGGGCGAGCTGGATCTTCCCCTCCCCTCCAGTAATTGTTATACCCGATCCGATCTTGAGCTCCTTGATCAGCGGACCCTCAAACCTCTCGCGTATGTGCATCATGGCTGTGTAGTCGGTCAGATCCTTGGGTGTCTCGTCTTCTTCTTCAAGCCAAAGCGTAGGACCCCAATCCGTGCCGGCTTCGATCACAAAATCGTATTTACCTGCGCTCATAGATTCCTCCCAAACATGGACCTGAGAGTTCCGACTGCCTGTTCCACACTTTGAAGTTGATAGTCCCATACTTCTCTAGGATCCAGCCACGCGCCAGACATCGCCCGTCTCACCCTCGCCTGGTTGAGTTTATCTTTATCACCCCGCACCATTGTTGGTCCATGCCAATACACTGATTGCACATAAAGCGGCGTTGGCAACGGCACAGTGAAGACCAGAAAGTCAATGATCTGCCCTCCTCGAAAATCAGCCCCGCCGAAGATCCGCACCTGGTAATTGAAATACCAGCCAAGAAATCCGAGCCCAACACCTACTCTGGCCTCCTCCATGCTCCTGACCGGGATCCCCATTAGGGAGGTTGGAAGGTTCTCCTCTCTTTGCTCGTACTTGAGCTTCTCGACCTCGGGCAGCTCTACCTTTCGCCGGCGCCGTTTGGACATCATTCGCCCTCTTCACTGATCACCTGGGTGATGGGAATAGTACCAATGTACCCTTCAATCTCTGCCCCTTCGGAATCGAAATATGGCCTGAGCCGGGTGTCGTCTATGAAAACATCCAGGTTGTCGAACACCTTGCTCACTGACCTCATCTTCAGTACGGTAAGTCCGTTTGCCCACTCATCAAGCTGTAGGATTTTCTCATCTGCCTCTTGGATGTCGTCCGGCTCCGCTTGAAGGTCTATATCGTTGTCTCTCAACCTGGCTGCACAAGCGTAGCCGTGTTTGATGGGAAGCCTGGAGATCGATTTGGTCACAGTGGACCGGAGGATAGGCGTCTTGGTGCAATCAGAGCTCTGGAAACGTAAACGAGCTATACAGAAGCCCCCCGTTACTCCCTTTCCGCCTCCCATGGTCTCAGTTTGCTTGGGGGAGGTGATGTAAGGATTCTCGATAGTCGTCCACTGGGCGTCTTCATCGTCTATCTTGTAATCAACCTCTATCCAGCAGACATCCTCTTCCAAATGGTCAGCCATCACTTTGAACGCGTACCATAATTTGAGGATATCCTGCATACCGCAGTACATTCGTGAGGTTATGATCGTGCCTTCATGGGTAAATGGATAGTTCTCGTCCTGCGTAGGATTGAGCGATATCGGCAACCAGAGAAAATCTTGACCCTGCGAGAACCACAGCCGATCAACCGTAGGGCCTGGGATAACCTGAATGTGCAGGCGTCTGATCCGCTGGCCCTTCTCATCGCAGCGATACATTTCATGCCAATCTCTGCCGCCACTGCTCCCCAGGATGCTTGAATAGCCTTCCGGTCCAGCGTCGTAGGCGGCAAAATATCTGCCGGGGTATCCGATCATATGAAAGCATGGCCCCTGCCGATCCGGAGGTAGCCCACGATCTCGGGTTGGTCCAATGTCATCAATTTGATCGTTATAAAAACGCTCGATGCCATCCAGGAGTGAGAAGTACAAATAAACATCATGCACCAGGAACGCCCGACCGTTCTTTTCAGACATTACGGTTTTCATCTCGTCTAGCTGCACCACGTCGGGCTTATCATCCTTGAGCGCCCATAGGCTGCCGCGCTTCAGGCACCATAAAATCTTGTCGCCATAGGTGGGATCTATATACTGCGCTAGACCCGAGAACTTATCCTCCAGATCTCCTACCTGGATTCCCGCTTCAAATGCCAGATTGTTAGGCCACACCACCGGAGGCGCTTTGGAGACCTCTACCACGTCGTTCTTGCCTCGCCATAATTCAATCCCAGCCGTCGAATCATGGACCTTACGCAAGAATGTAGATTTGTTAGTCCCATCATCGGCAAAGTCGCTCTCGGTCCAATCTCCGCCGTTGTTATATTCTCTATGGCGCCGGATGTTGGTTGCCTCTCCCAGCGCGTAGTAGATTACCTCCTTGCTGATCATCATGTCGGTCACCGGAACAGTCATCCCATGACCGGTGATCTCCCGCCAGGTGTCGAGCCCCAGGATGACATACTCGGTGCTGGGTGTGTGCTCGATCTTCCACGGGGGAACCACCACAGCGTATCCGGCATCGTTTGATGTGATAACCCGCCAGGGCTGCGCCTCGAGCGAGCCCGGACCCGCGGTGATGTAAGCGATTCCCCCCACCAGCTCGTCGGCTGCCCAGCTTTGGGAACCATCATTCAGCCGGCTAAGATTGCCGGTATTGGCGTCTGCAGCTCCGCGATAACCATTCATGAAAATTTGCGGCGCCGAGCTGTCATCGGGAACAGTCACCAGGTAAAGCTGCCCTTTATATTCGTAGATAATTGGCACCCAGGTGTCATCGGCGTCTTTTATCCGATAGTAGAGATCGACGCCCGAAGCAGTCCAGGTGGTCTCGTCGCTGCTTTCTTTGCTGGTCCCTGCGGTGGCGTTGACCCCGATCTGCCAGTGATCCTCGCTCACGTCCTCCGCCGGACCGTAGACCTCAATCCAGTATTTCGTCGCCGGAGCCAGGGTTTCATCCTCAGGATCGAACTTCTGGAGGATCCCCAGCACGTCGGGGACGTCGGCCACCGTCAGGGTCATGGTCTTTACGAGTGCGCCGGGATTACCCTCATTGTCCTGGCGCAACTTGAGGGTACAAGGTCCGTTGGGTTCACCTTTTCGTTTGACCAGGATATAAAGCGCATCAGCATCGAAGCCGGCTATCGTGGTGAAATGATTAGCCAGGTAGCGACGGCCGCCAGGTAACATCGGCTGCCACTTGACGCTTCCAGGAAGGTTGAAAAGGTGGTTTCTGTAGCCCGAGGTGTAGAACTCCCTGCCTCCCAGAAACGCTTTACCTTGGGGCATGGTGTTGAGGCGACGCGAATCCAGGAAGCGGGTAACGTCCAGCTCGAACATCTCATGCCCGCGCCCGCCTGACCAGTCCTCTTGAGCGATCGGGGTAAATGGAAGCTCGAAGTCTGAATACTTGGGGTTTCCCTCGGAGATTTTCAGCGACGTGGATTGCAGGGAGGTTCGCGAGATAGCGTTCTTATCCGGCTTACCCCGCTGATCACACAGGATAATACCTAGCTTTGCGCCGCCTTCCTCTTCAAGACTAAGGTGGTGTGTGGAACGTGGCTCGTCGGGAGAAACTCTGACGGCCATCTTTAGTACCCCGCTAAGATGGGCGCCCTCGAGATCCGCTTGACATCATGCGGGCCGGCAGCTCTAGCGTTCCCCCTGGCCTCAGCCATGAAATCAGTCGATGGATCATCGGCGCCGGTTGATCTCAAAACCTGCAAGTGGAAGCGATAGGCGTGTATCGCTGCCTCCCACTTCAACCTGTCCAGGTTGATCCCGGGGAGAATAAGAGGAGGAACACGCGGGGCGATAATCACTTCGCCAAAGTCTGGATCCGTCCCACCAACTGTCGCATAGTACCGCCGATATTGGTACGAGGTCTCGAAAGACATCTCATACATCCCGGCCTGGGTGATCTGTGGAAGAACGTACTCATCCTCGGAGCTGATGCCGTCGCTACTCAACTCCACCTTCACGTCAAGCGTGGGGGTAGTGCCGTCTGCCTTGGGAATGACGAACACATAAGTCAGAGCGCATTGATCAGCGCTGGCGAAGTCAACCCAATCTGCATCCTGCTCGCTGGCGGTGAGATCCCCTTCACTCGCAGCTCTCAATATCTTGTCGGTATCGATATCCTGTTGGGGAAGCTGGGGATGCTTGATGTTATACGAAAGTTGAATCCGATATCCAGCCAACATCGGCTGCCAACCATAGATAAAGCGGAGCTTGCCGCCGGCAGTCTCCCGCCAGTGTAGGCTCTCCTGCCAGGCCCAAGGCTCGGCGGCCCACTGGGCAACCTCGACCATGACCAGGTCGCTAATACCGGCCGGAGGTTCCGGACCTTCGGTAGGCAGCGTGTACTCCTGCTGATCGGCCACGGTCACAAAGCTGGCATCGTTATAGGATTTAGTAAACTTGGGAATATCCTGGAGAGCTTGATTGACCGAGCGTCTTAGAAGATGCAGGGAAAATCGGGGAGGTAGAACAGAGTATAGGTCTCCCAGGGTGGGAGCCTTACCTTGCTGTGGAAAGGTTAGTTTTCCAGCACTGTGCAGGGATATGGGAAGGCTTACGCCGGCCAGGTTGCCGGTCTTGAACCAAAGAGATCCATACTGAAGGCTACCTGCCTTTACCCGCAGGTTCTCATCGTCAAGCGTGGTCGTAGTGCAACCTGCACCAGCCCGGCCATCGAAAAGCCCGCCCAACTCCCCAGCCAGTGCAAGAGTAGCATCAGCTAGGGTGGTCATGTTAGCTCCCGGAGGTGCCGGACCTTCGGCTGGTGCGTCTTGTCGGCCTCAGAGAAAAGACCCCACTGGGTTCTCCCACCTTCCCGGCGAGCACATACAAATTGCCGGCGTCATCTTCCCAGAGCGATCCTCGGACCTCTTTGATGTTCCCGTGAACAAAGATCTCAGGTTCCTTGGGCTTAGCCGCTTCTGCGAGCTCGGCCAATCTTTTCCTGATCACATCAAGAACTGTCTTACGCTTCTTGTTCGCAGTCTCGAGCTCGAAGGTAAGTTCGAGTATCTCGGTGCTCTCAGCTTGCCGGATGGCTTTAACTACAGATTTGGCATTTCCCTCTAAAACACCAAGAATCACCCGCGTTCTTTCGTCGACCTGGGCCGCAGGCCGAAGGTCTACCTCAGGCACCCACTCACCCTCAGGTGATATGACCCTTACTGGACCGTAGGCCGACTCTTCTTCTTCGACTCGAACGGGAACATTATCAGTCTCGGAAGACTGAATTTCTTCCGACATAGCAAGCCTCCATCGTGGGGGAGGAGCCGGAGGTGCCGCCGTAGGTTCGGCCTACCTTAGGCCCTCCCTCACAGATTAGAACTGGTCGTACTCGCCGCCAAGCTGCGGGCCAATGACTACAACGCCGAAGTTCGGAGTAACACCAGCAACGGTGAGGGTAGCGTTTCGATACCGGTGGGGCGTCTTGAAGGTGATACGGTAAACCCCTACCGCGGCAGCCCCGGTGATCTGGGGTAGCGTAAAGGTATCTTCCACTACGGCTCCCTCTGCGTCATCGCTTACCTGAATGACGACATCCAGAGTGTCTGCTGGAGCAGCTATCGCCGGAACAACCACATCATAGGTCAACGGAAGCCGATCAGGACCGCCAAAATCCACAAAAGCGTTGGCCAGCTCGCTTGCTTCGAGTTCGACTTCGGCCCCCTCTGCGTCAAGGCCGCTTCGCAGCATCAGTTCAATATCATACATTGCAGTTCTCCTTATGCCGCTACAACGCCGTGCAGGCGGGCAAACGCTCGTGGATGAATGTGGTACAGACCGACCGGCCAGTCGATGACGGTGCGATAAGTAACACCGTCCTCCAACATGCCGATGTCGTTCACTTCGATGCCATAAAGCTGGAAGCCCATCAGGTACTTCTCTCCCGTCTTTACAGCATAGATCGAGGTCGAGTTTCCGCCGGTCAGTGCTCCAGTGGTGTCGTGCTCGGTATCGAGGATGATCTCCGTGAGCTGGTCGGCCTTGCAGCCGATGTCGTGGATCTTTGGTCCACCCTCCCCGTAGGTCACGATGGTTCGGTTGTAGCTGTCTTTGGTCGTGGCGTACATATTGAGCTGCCGCAGGGCGCTCATGAGCCGGAGATACATGGTGGAGTTCATGAACAAGTCGTCGCACTTATGACCGTCACACTTATGGATCAAAGACTGGAGATGATCCAGCAGGGTTTGGAAACCTACATCCAGGGTGGCGCAGTCCGGAGACACGTCCAACCCTCCAGCAGCAACTACCTGTGTGGGCACATAATTGGCGATCCGGTAGTACAACCCGGTGAAACCGTCCTCGTCCACGGTCGGCTGTCCATTGATGAAGTAATCGCTGAAGTTGTAGGCAAGGGCGGTGGTGTACATATCGGTCTGGAGAGCACGCTGGTCAGTAATGCTCTTTGCCCTCACAAGCAGCTTGTCAACATCGACTTGACCCCCCATGTCGAAGATCCGCTCTTGAATCGGCTCAACGGTCCCCTTGCCTGCGCTGAAGGGCTCGTTGATCTTGCGGAAACCTACGTCAGGTAGCTCTTTGGTGCGAATGGCTTGGATCGAGAGGGTGTCTGAATCCTCCCACGAAAGGACGTCCATCGCGAACGACTCGCGTCGGAAAATATCAACCACACCCCGCTTCAGATCGCTGTCAGCCAACCGCGAGTAATCAGCTAGATTGTAGGCCATCGGTTAGCCTCCTACCGAAGGTACGGCCTTCGGTCCGGCTTATTTCTTGGAGTATCCCCTTTTCAGGTACTCCATAGGCGAGAGGCCGTCTGGTATCGCTGCCGGCGTGCGCTTCCCTTTTCCGGTGGGTGTTCTTGCGCGTCGTCCGGCCGCCAGGTCGGTCTCGTCGCCCTCGGGTTCATCCTCGGAGATGCCGGCCAGTCGCTTCTGCTTGGTGTCGATGGCAGTATCGATGCTCCGGATGAAAACCCTTGGACTGTCTGTCTTCATGTCGATCAGTTTCAGCTCAGGGTCGTCGTCCTCGATGAAGCAATCAGCTTCCTCCATCATTGCGATCGCAACTATGCCGGTGGCTTTTGCCGAATCAACCTCTCCAGGTTCACCCGTTTTACCAGCT
>Ga0209979_1001208_pt1 | contig 29388 bp, 32 predicted proteins | sample AnhtaG_FD_183114 | JGI IMG/M metagenome (GOLD analysis project Ga0209979, IMG submission 183114) | Deep subsurface microbial communities from Anholt, Denmark to uncover new lineages of life (NeLLi) - Anholt_01485 metaG (SPAdes) (version 2) | ecosystem: Environmental > Aquatic > Marine > Oceanic... | reverse complement strand
TGTCTGGTGGTTGCAGCCGCCGCCTGTGGTTACTATCCAAGAACCGTCCAATAAAGGCGGGAGCTGGGAAGTGATAAAATTTTCTAATTATACGAATCAACACTTGAAATAAGAGGAAAGCGCCTAAGACTATCAGTATGACTTTTAATGCTGTCATTTCCGAATCAACCAATTATAGGTGATATTACTTATGATGAGCAATACTATAGATTTGTTGGTTAACCTCACCCCCTTAATCCCCCTCTCCTTGAAAGGATAGGGGGAAAGTAGTTTTTGAAGGGGCTTCACCCCTCTTTAACTCTCTGTATCTCCCTAAATACCGAGGGAGTTTAGAGGGGCGCTAGCCTCTCTTAAAATAAGTTTTCTCCGCCTCTTCTTTCTTGAAATCCAAACCCATACTGGGGTGTCTAAGAGGGGCTTCAGCCCCTCTTTCTTTTTCGTTCCCCTTCCCCTTGTTAAGGGGAAGGGGATACAGGGGATAGGGTTATACTAAATTATCAAAAGGGGAAAGTAGTTTGTGAAGGGGCTTCACCCCTTCAAACTTCCCCTGATAAACAACCTGGGAGTACCTTATTGTGTCTGTTTAGCTGGTATAGGTGTATAATAGAAATGAATTGACAAATGCCTAAATCAGGACTAGGATAAGTCCCCAAGACATGAGGAGGTGGAAAATGCCATCAGATTGGGTGTGTCCGCTCTTTCCGAATTTAGCCTTAATGTGGCTGGTCATATCTCTTGGTGTGGTATGGTCAATGGTGTGGAAGGGTATCGCCCTGTGGCGGGCAGGTAGAAATGCTCACCTTGTCTGGTTCATAGTGCTGTTCATAGTTAATACGCTGGGCATCCTAGAAATAATATACATCTTCGCCTTCAGCCGAAAGAGAGAAGCCTCAAGCATGGAAACGGAGAGCGAGAAAAGAGTGGGGAAGAGCTAGTGAACAGAACCAAGGGTTTTGTCAATCTAAACCGGTTTAAGTCGGGTAGAGCTATCAAACGACTCAGGAAGGCTACTGATGACTGGTATAAGATAAAAAATAAGGTGAAAAGAAGGCGGGATAAGTGAACCGAAGACGGCTGCGCCTCCTCTACACCTTGCTGGGAATTGGTATTCTTCTAGTCTGTGCCAGCATAGCCCTCCTCTTGGTGCAATCTTGCTGAGGATGAACTAGAAATGGAGGTAAATAATGAGCTGGATTGGTGATAAGATGGAGAGGTTTAGAGGGATGCCAAACCCCTATTTCACTATGCACATCACCGGTAAGGTTCTGTTTGGTTTCGGGTTAGGCGTGCTGCTAGCTACCTGGCTGCCAATATGGACGGGCTGGGTATTCATCATCTTGGCCTTGCTAATAGCCATACCCTCCGTTAGAATTATCCTTGGGAAGTGAGATAGTAAAGTACAAAACTAGAGCAGGTTACTAGGAAAATCTTCGGATTCTTCTAGGCGCTTAAATGGGTGAGGCTCGTAAACAATTTCTAGTGCTCTCGCTTGAGGGCTACGCTACCTCTAGCCACCCTAATGGTTGTTCCTGATTCTACTTTTATGACTATACTTTCCTCACTGACGCTATCAATCACTCCGTATATGCCGCCAGCCGTAATTACCTTATCTCCCCTCTTCAGTTCTTCCACCAGTTGCTGGTGTTCCTTCTGTCTCTTGCGCTGTGGCCGAATCAGCAGGAAATAGAAGATTCCAAAAATCAATACCAGAAAGATAATCATCTCCCAGCCGCCGAATCCTCCTGTAGGCTCCCCATCCCCTGCTGGGATACAGCCACCGATAGATACTAGAGTGAGCAGCAACAAGGTGATTAATCCCAAATTTAGCATTTTATTCTTTCCCACTTTGTCCTCCTATTTTAATCAATCTGACTTAATTCTACCTTACCCTGTAATGACCAGGGACTGGTTTTTTCAATCCTGACTTTCACTAATTGTCCCAAGAAATCACTGTGGTCACTAAAGAATACCAGTTTACCACTTCGGGTGCGACCCTGCCACTTACCTCCCTTCTTGCTTTCTACTAGGACTTCAACCGTCTTGTCCAATAGCCGGGCATTAATTTCAGCAGCTATTCCCTCCTGGAGCTGTTCAATCTTATTTAGTCGCTCCCTCTTCTCAGCCGGTGGGACATTATCCTCAAACTCCCTAGAGGCAATAGTGCCCGGTCTTGGTGAATAGACAGCTACGTGAACTGTATCAAATTTTAGCTCAGAGAGCAAGTCAACCGTCTGCTGAAACTGCTGTTCTCTTTCCGAGGGAAAGCCGACAATGACATCAGTGCTCAAGGCTACCTCGGGTATTCTGCTGCGTATCTCAGTGACAAGCTGGCGATAGTGTTCTGCGGTATAGCCTCGTCTCATTGCTTGTAGAATGTCATTGTTACCTGATTGGACAGGAAGACTTAGCTGCTCGCAGACTTTATCCAGATTAGCCACTGCTTCAATGAGCCGGAGGCTCATATCCTTGGGGTGGTTGGTCAGGAAGCGTATCCGAACCAGTCTCTCTATGGTATTTAGCTCACTTAATAAGTCGGCTAGGTCTGGTCTGTCAGGCAAGTCATGTCCGTATGAGTCCACATTTTGACCCAGTAGGGTAACCTCCTTTACCCCACGATGCACCAGCTCCTTTACCTCGTCGGCTATTTCTGCCATCGGGCGGCTCTTCTCTCGGCCACGACGGTAGGGGACAATGCAATAGGAACAAAAGTTATTGCAGCCCTGAATGATAGGCACAAAGGTGCTAGGTGACGGGCACCGAGGTAATACTGAACCCATTCTGTTCTTTTCCAGCCACGATGGAGATTCTCCCGGCCTAAAAAAATAGTCAACATAGGGGAAGCTTTGCTTAAGCTGGCCGAGCTGAGAGTCGACCAAACAACCAGTTACTGCCAGCGTCAGATTGGAACGTGACCTTCTTAGGGATTTAAGAGCATTAAGCTTATTTAAGACACGATTCTCAGCACTCTGGCGTACCACACAGCTATTAAGGACAATAAAATCGGCTACCTCAGCACTGGCTGTAGCCTGGTATCCCAGCTGCTCCAAGTAGCTACCGAGCCGCTCCGATTCCGCCTTATTCATCTGGCAGCCTATAGTCCAGATATAATATTGAGGCATACCCTTCCGCCAACAGTGATTGAATACACCTAATTATAGCACAACCCGAAATTTCAAATTCCTTCTGCCAAGTTGTTTACCATCCTCACCCCCTTTATCCCCCTCTCCTTCAAAGGAGAGGAGGAAGAGATTTTAGAGAGGGGCTTCGCCCCTCTCTTACCTACACTCCCCCTTCCCTTATTAGGGGAAGGGGGTCAGGGGGATAGGTTACTAAACAATCTCCTTCTGTCATCCTCCCCACTCTGCTATAATATACTCATGAAAAAGCCACTGCTGGTTCTATTTGATGGCAATGCTATAATCCATCGTGCCTTCCACGCCCTGCCACCGCTCACGGTTAGCAAAACCGGTGAGACAATAGGTGCCGTTTACGGCTTTGTCAGCATGCTGCTTAAGACAATAAATGAGCTAAAGCCGACCCACTACGCTATTGCCTTTGACCGACCAGCCCCTACCTTCAGGCACCAGCTCTTTGACCAGTATAAAGCCCAGCGTCCCAAGACCCCCGATGAACTGGTGGGACAACTGGGGCGGGTAAGGCAGATGGTAGAAACCTTCCATATCCCTACCTTTGAGCTTGACGACTATGAGGCCGATGATATTCTGGGCACTCTCAGCCGTCAGGCTAGTGAACAGGGCATTGATACTATTATCGTTACTGGTGATGCCGATGCCATGCAACTGGTTTCACCCCGGGTAAAGGTGCTTTACCCCAAACCAAGGGGTTCCTTCAGCGATACCACGCTCTACGACGAGGCGGCGGTAAGCCAGAAATATGGCGTTAAGCCGGAACATATTGCTGATTTCAAGGGACTGGTGGGCGACCCTTCGGATAATATCCCCGGAGTCCCTAGCGTTGGCCCAGTGGCTGCCACAAAGCTTATCCAGCAATTTGGCTCCATAGACCAAATCTATGCCCACCTAGACGAGGTCACTCCCCCCAAGCTCCGGGCTCTTCTGCAGCAGAATGAAGCCCTCGCCCGCCAGAGTAAGGAGCTGGCTACAATTGTTACCCAGACACCTATTGCCCTTAACCTTGACGATTGCCAGGTTAGCCAGTATAACCGTCAGGAGGTAACCGAGCTTTTCCGCGAACTTGAGTTTTTTAGCCTGCTACCTAAATTACCCGAGGTAGAAACAGCAGAAATGGCCCCCGAACCTCCGGCTCAGGTTGAAACTAAGCCGATACCGGAGCGAGCCTATCACATCATAAATACAACTTTAGCCCTGGATGAGCTGCTAAACCACCTGTCAACTAAATCTTTTGCCTTTGACCTGGAAACAACCAGCCTAAATGCTATGTCTGCCCAGCTGGTAGGTATATCCCTGTCATCTACCCCGGGCGAGGCTTACTATATTCCAGTTGGTCATGTTGGCTGGGGACAGGTAGAGCAACTACCACTGGAACAGGTCATTGAGCGGCTTAAACCTCTCCTGGAAGCGCCTAATCTAGCCAAGCTCGCCCACAATGGCAAGTATGATATGACAGTGCTGGCAGAATATGGGGTAACCGTCAATAACCTGACTTTTGACACCATGCTGGCTGCCTACCTGCTGGGTGAGAAGTCATTGGGCTTGAAAGCCCTTGCCTTCAGCCGACTGGGTATTGAAATGACGCCCATCACCGCTCTTATTGGTTCCGGAACCAAGCAGCTCTCCATGTCTCAGGTGGAGGTAAAGCAGGCTGCCGATTACGCCTGCGCTGATGCCGACATGACTGGACAACTGACTGAATTACTAAAGGCTGAGCTTCACCAGCAAGGGCTGTGGCAGTTGTTCTCTGAGGTTGAGATGCCACTGGTGCCAGTGCTTATCTCTATGGAAAGGAATGGGGTTGCTCTGGATACAGACTTACTGAGGCAGATGTCACACCGCCTCGGTGAGCAACTATTAAAGCTGGAGGCGGAAATATATAACTGGGTAGGTCATCAGTTCAATATAAACTCGCCTCAACAAATAAGTTCCATCCTCTTTGAAGAGCTGAAACTACCATCGGCTCGCAAGACTAAGAGTGGCTTTTTTTCTACTGATGCTTCGATAATTGAGGGACTCCGCGGTGCTCATCCTATTGTGGATAATCTTCTGCAGTACCGCCATCTAGCTAAATTAAAATCAACCTATATTGACGCTCTCCCCAGCTTAATCAGTCCCAAAACAGGGCGGGTACATACCAGCTTTAATCAAACCAGGACGGCTACCGGTCGACTTTCTTCAAGTGAGCCTAACTTACAAAATATCGCTGTCCGTGATGAGTTAGGGAAACAGATTAGGCAGGCGTTTATTGCTCCGCCCGGCTCCTGCCTCCTGGCTGGGGATTATTCACAGATTGACCTCCGTGTCTTAGCCCACCTGTCTCAGGATAAGAGCTTACTTCGTGCCTTCCACCGGGACGAAGATATTCACGCGGCTACCGCCGCCCAGCTCTTTGGTGTGGATACCTCACAGGTTACACCTGATATGCGCCGCCTAGCGAAAACGGTAAATTTCGGCGTCATCTACGGTATGAGTGACTATGGACTGGAGCAGGCGACTGAGCTATCGCGAGAAGAAGCAACTCAGTTCATCACCTCATACTTTGCTCAGTACCCGGGCGTAGAGCAATATCTTGAGTCCACCAAACAGCAGGCGAGAAATACCGGCTATGTGCAAACATTACTGGGCAGACGGCGCTACATCCCGGAAGTTAACTCATCTAACCGACAGCTAAGGGAAGCTGCCGAGCGTATGGCAATAAACATGCCGGTGCAGGGAACATCAGCCGACATCATAAAGGTGGCCATGATTAATCTATACCGGGAAATGGAAAAGCGCCAACTGAAAAGCAAGATGCTGCTTCAGGTGCATGATGAGCTTATCTTTGAGGTGCCCCAGGACGAGGTTGAAGAGATGCGCCAGCTCGTTCCCCAAACCATGTCCACTGCTCTCAAGCTCGGCGTTCCGCTAAAAGTGGACACCAAAACGGGCAATAACTGGGGAGAGATGGAATCCCGATGACTAGTACTTAAGAAACCCATCCCCCTGACCCCCTTCCCTTGGTAAGGGAAGGGGGAATGTAAGTAAGAGAGGGGCACAGCCCCTCTCTAGAAAGCTCTCCCCCTCTCCTTTGAAGGAGAGGGGGACAAAGGGGGTGAGGTTAGTAAACAATTTTGTGTCACGAAACTTGCTTTACTCATGGCCGCAATGTATTATAGGCTGCAATTTAATATTGCGGGATAATATCGAAGGTGAAAGATGCATCAGGAAGAATGTATAAGATGCCACGGAAAAGGCACGATAAAGTGCGAGAAGTGTGGAGGATCAGGGAAAATTATGGATGTCTGGACAACTAAGAATTGCTCTCGATGCGGTGGAACGGGTGAAGTAAGATGTCCTGCAGGGTGCAAAGGTGGTGTTGTGTGGGTAAGAGATAGGAGCCGTTAAAGGGTAGCTGTCCTACCCAAAGAGACTAGAGATGCCTGAGCTTCCCGAAGTAGAGACGATTAAAAATGAGCTGCTCCCTTATGTAGTCGGTCACCATATTACTGGGGTTACCTTAATCTGGGAGGGGATAATCCACCAGCCATCAGTAGAAGAATTTTGCTCCCGTCTTATAGGGCAGGAAATAACCGGTATAGCCCGGCGTGGTAAATACCTCCTCTTCAGCCTGAGTAGCGGTGATTTATTAATCGTTCACCTGAAAATGACTGGCTCGCTTCTGCTGAAGCCAACCTTAGCTGAACCCGACAGATTTATCCGGGCTATAATCCATCTGGATAAAGGCACCAGTCTTTTCTTCCGCGACCCGCGTAAATTTGGCATGATGCGACTGGTAAAGGACGATAGCAGCATCGCCAGCAAGCTTGGTCCGGAACCACTAGAGCCTAATTTTACCCCTCAGGTTCTGGCTCAGTGCCTGACCAATCGCACAGCTCCGATAAAGGCTCTCCTCTGCGACCAAGGCTTTATTGCCGGTATCGGCAATATGTATGCTGATGAAGCCTTATTTCAAGCCAGAATCCACCCACTAAGGTCAGGGAAGAGCCTATCTCCAGATGAGGTAGAGCATCTTCATCAGGCGATTCAACAGGTGCTGCGGTCAGCTATCGGTAATAAAGGTGCCAGCACCGATACCTACTTTCGCCCCAGTGGAGAGAAGGGGACAGCCCACTTTCACTTTCAGGTTGCCCACCGCCTTAGCGGTAAATTCTGCCCGGTCTGCGGCACCCCCATTGAGCGGATAGTTGTCCGCAACCGTGGTAGCTACTTCTGCCCCAATTGCCAACCACGACAAACCTAACCTTAAAATGGTGGTCTAAGTCCTATATCTGGCAGGTCAGGGAATTTGTCCCTAGCTTGGTCAAGCTCTACAACACAGGTAGCATGAGAAAAGGTAGTTACACTATGATGCTGTGCCTCTACTCGGCTCCATGTTACCACTCCAATAACGGCACCAGTTCTAACATTTATTAGTGGCCCTCCAGAGTTCCCGGGACCAACGTAGTTATCAAACTCCAATGTAAGAATGTCTCTATCAGGCCAGATAGCACTCAGGTGAGCGCAGGTTAACCTTTCGACAAAACGAAAATCACGTCTCCCAGCTGTAACTCTTCCTTCATAACCTATAAAGGGATAGCCAATAGTACAGACTTCATCCCCAACCTTGAAATCAAAACTAAGGGGAAGTGGAGTGGGGTGCTGCACGTAGAGTGCTTCAGGCGTATCGACCTCAAAGACACAAATATCCTGCTCCTCAAGGCGTATAAAATCGTTTACACCTGGATACGCTTTAATGTCGTCTGGGGACACCTCATAGGGACACTTCAAAAAAGAGGGGACTATAACACAAATCTCTGCTTTATCTCGTTGCATATCAGGGAATGCGTGGTTAGCAGTTACAAGGCATGTTCTATCCTCATCAATGGAAAGCAAGAAGGCTGTGGCACATGGGAATGCATTTAAAGGCTGCCCCTTGTATCTACCCTCCATTAACACGTCTCGGTGAACAGGTGCCTTATCTACTTCCCCATAATATGCCCAGCCTATGGGAACTACCGACATAGCATAATTATAAAAAATATCAGTTAAATCCAAGGCTTGCCACCTCCCTAGAAATACTTTTGCCTATTGATATTATACTTCATTATCGGGGTGTTTAAGAGGGGCTTCGCCCCTTTTAATCCCTTTATCAAACAACCCCATCAGGGTGTTTAAGAGGGGCTACCGCCCCTCTTCCCTATCTCCTCCCCCTCTCCTTTGAAGGAGAGGGGGACAAAGGGGGTGAGGATGGTAATCACTTCCTTAACTTTAAATCAATTTGTAGGGTATCAGCCACATTGCTAATCGCCGCTCTGACAATCTTAGCTTTCTCTTTGATACCGGTATCTTCGGTTATCTTTATTTCCGCATCTGCCAACGCTTCCTTTAACTTATCCAAGGGTATCAGTTGACAGCTAGTGCAGTAGAAACTCTTGGAACGACCCTCATTATAGGTATTAAGAAGATACTTTAGGAACTCCAGTTTTTCGATTTCCAGTCGGGCAAATTCCTCAATACCATTCTTTTGGATGAAAGCGAAGTTGGCGGCAATTGGCCTATGCGAAAGAAAGGAATTCTGGTAGTTAGCCGAATCCAGAAGCCTGGCTACTCTCTCACACCCCGCAAAATCAACACACTCAGCGCATATCTCAAGACCCTTCTGCTTAACGCAGCAGGTGATGAATCCACATCCGGGCATTTTCTGACAGAAACCAGGACCGCAACAGCCGGGACACCTTGATGTCCCTTCAGTATAGTATCTCGGGCATAGGCCGCAGTTAAGACCACAGGCACCAACTATCGGATATTTCTTGAGCGGATATTTATCCATCGCCGAATTCCCTCCCTTTATTTACTAACCCTACTTATTGAGGGATAAAGGGGGTGAGGATGACAAGCCTCACGTTAACGACCGATTTTTACGCTTAACCATTAGTTTAAGGCCATCCACAGCTAAGATTTCCACCTCCTCACCAACCGCTATGTTCTCACCAACCGATTTTGCCTTCCAGTATTCGTTGCCAACCCAGACAACTCCCACCGGTGTCAACGGCTCTATCACCTCACCCTTGAGGCCTATCATCCCTTCTGAACCGGTAATTCTCTTCTTACGAAAACTAGGGATAACCAACTTGTAGGTTATAAAAATAATGGCTCCCACCAACAGCGCCGTAGCAATGATAATCGGTAAAGAAATTTCTATTCCCAAGACCCAGAGGACTAAGAAAACCAGTGCTACTATAACAGCTTCGTCTAGTAGTAATACCAGAATTATGAGCCAGTCCTTGATACTTCTTCTCATATGCAACACTGCCTGATGGGGTGAGAGAACCCATCCTAACCAAAGGTTCTATTTATGTTTGCCATCACGGCATGGAAAGATGCCAAAGGTATTGTTCCAATAGAGGCAGCTCTCAATATGTAGAATTATGTCAAGTTAACCTCTATCAGTTGTGTAGAAAAAAGATTTTACCTCGCCAATTCACCATAGGCTCTACAATCCTTAGATTTCAAACTGCCACTCACACCAGAATTGTGGTGGATGGGCATCAGGAGGACAGGTCAAACAACTTACCTTCACCTTGGGGTCAATCACCTCAGCATAGGAAGTAAACAGAGCTACGCCCACCGGCTTGCAGGGGAACTCTCCTCTACCACCCCTTATTCTGGCTTTCTGCGGCGGACAATCAGTAAGGCGCAGCACTGCCCGGTTGTCAGTTAGCTCCACCGCTTTTGGCTTATAGACGGCTAATAGTGGGTCAAGCTCAATCACCTTGATGAGGTTGCGAATCGAGCTACCTTCGTCAATGGGAAAGTACTTCGGTATCCTCTTCGCCTGAATCAGACAGAGTCTCCGCCACACTTCCACATCTATTTCAAGAGCCACGTCCAAACCGAACTTCTCCTCAACCAAAGTAAACCATAAGCCGTCAAGGGTATAAGAAGTCCTAGAACACAGCTCAACCAGCTTCTCCGTGGGAATCTGTGAACGGTCAAGTCCAGCCATTGAAACAAACACTCCTTTCTACTTGGGTAATCTACCCAGTCTATCCAGGGCAGCTTTGATTCGACTCAGGCACTGCTCCTTACCCAGCACGGCCATAGTTTGAAATAGGGGTGGCGCCGCCGTCCGTCCAGTAACCGCTACCCTCAGAGTGCCGAAGAGCTGACCGGTCTTTAAGCCTAACTCCACCGCCAGAGGTCTGAGCAAAGCCTCCAGAGATTCGGCAGTAAACACCTCTAATTGTTCCAGCCTCTGCTGCCCTACCTTTAACGCTTGAGCGGTTGATTCCTGGTTCATATTTTTGACTATTAGCAGGCTGCTTTCGTAATCTAGCTCATCAACGAAGAAAAATTGAGCCAGCTCAGCCACTTCAGCCAGGGTTCGGGCTCGCTCCTGGATAAGAGGCATAATCTGTCTGACGTAGTCAATGGATAATGGTCGTTTTACCTCAGGTGGCAGGCCCCTGTCCAAAAAGGGGAGCGCTTGCTGAGTAAAATCTTCCAGGCTCAAGCGGCGAATATACACTCCGTTCATCCAGTTGAGCTTATCATGATTGAAGATGGCTGCTGTCCGACTAACCCGCTCCAGGGAAAAGTTATCTATAAGCTCCTGCCGAGATAGAATCTCGGTTCTATCATCCAGAGACCAACCAAGCAGGGCAAGGAAGTTCACCATGGTCTCAGGTAGATAGCCCTGGTCACGATATTCAGTTATAGACACCGCTCCATGCCGTTTGCTCAGTTTGGCCCGGTCAGTCCCCAGTATCATCGGCAGGTGAGCAAACTGCGGGGGCTCAAAGCCCAGAGCCTGGTATAAAAGCAGGTGGCGGGGAACGCTGGACAGCCACTCCTCAGCCCTCAAGACATGACTTATCTCCATCAGGTGGTCATCAATCACGTTGGCCAGGTGATAGGTGGGGTAGCCATCCGACTTAAGCAAGACAAAATCATCAAGGGTATTATTTTCAAAGGCTACCTCCCCGCGAATCAGGTCGTTAAACCGGGTCTGTCCGTCAAGTGGTATCTTAAAACGGACTACCGGGATGATACCCTCGGCTTGCTTTTTAGCCCGCTCCTCCTGGCTTAAGTAACGGCAATGCCGGTCATAACTCGGCGGTTGCTTGCGCCTCATCTGCTCTGCCCGCATCTCCTTCAGTCGCTGGGGAGAACAGTAACAATAATAGGCATCGCCCTGTGAAACCAGGCGCTCGGCTAGCTCACGATATATGTCCAGGCGCTGTGACTGGAAATAGGGACCATATTTACCCCCCACCTCCGGTCCCTCATCCCAGTCCAGCCCCAACCACCGCAGACTATCAAGAATAGCCTCTACAGCACCCTCAACCTTGCGGGCGACATCAGTATCCTCAATGCGGATGATTAAGCTGCCCCCATAATGGCGAGCAAAGAGCCACTCAAACAGGGCAGTCCTGATATTACCCACATGGGGATAACCAGTGGGGCTGGGGGCAAAACGGACTCTAACCGAGGTATTCATTTAAGACCCTTCTCTCCAACAACAAATGTTTTAGCTATGAGGTCCCCAAATCTCTGGCCTCTTGGAGAATAGGCAATAAGAATAATTCCAAGGATGTTCAAGGCTGGAAGACCATCCACTAACCTTAAGAGATTCCTTATTAGTGACTTTGAAAAACCAATCTTATTCCCGGTTCCATCAACTACTCTCATACCCAATATTCTCTTACCTACCGTCCAGCCAACATACGCCTCCATAAGAATAAAATAGGCAAAAATTACGAATAAGAAAACGAGACAAATAGGGTCAGTTATCCCCCAATAGTGCTCTTCGTAGCTCATTATCCATTTTCCAGAATACAAGTAGGTAGCTGGAAAGAAGAAAATAGAGAGGAACAGGAAATCAAGAGCCAAGGCGATACCCCTTCGCACTACTCCTACTTTTTTCACCTTATGTTTTTCCTTCAATTGACTGCAACCTTTGTTCTATCTTTCTAAATTTTCTAATCACCCAAACTATGAATCCTATGATATAGAGGCTCATCATAGTAAATGAGAGAACGATAAGCTGTAAGCCGACTACTGGTTCATTGAGCCATACAATATATCCCACAAGCACTCCACCGATAACCGGGTTGATGAAGGCAAGTATTAATCCTATTATTACCAATATATCCATTTTTCACCTCCTTCATTTCTTATTGGGGCATTCCGCCTAACATCCAAATATACTAACTTCGGTCATCTCAATGAAAGTCGAACAATTTTGGAGAGTTAAATTCCAGCAAAAATTCTTTGATTCTCCGTTCCGCCAGTCTCACATACTCTTCGCTTATGTCGTATCCCAGATAATGACGCTTTGTCTTTATGGCTGCTATCGCAGCCTGTCCACTTCCTACAAATGGGTCCAAAACCACTTCTTCTTCAAATGTATAAAGCTGAATCAACCTATAGGGCAGTTCTACGGGGAAAGGTGCGGGATGACCTACCTTGCGCGCTGATTCTGCAGAAAATGTCCACACACTTTTGGTAAATTCCAGAAACTCCTCTTTGGAAATTGTACTTCGTCTTCGGGAAGCACTTTTTCTGCTAAACATACCCTTAGAGAAGACCAAGATATATTCGTGAACATCTCTTAAGGTGGGATTAGCCGCGGAAAGCCAGCTTCCCCAAGCCGTTGAAGGACTGGAACTTGTTGCTTTATTCCAGATAATTTCACCTCTCATGAGAAAGCCCAATTCCAACATATCTTCAACAATAAAGGCATGAAGGGGGATATATGGCTTCCTTCCTAAATTAGCAATATTGATACACGCTCTACCACCGGGGACAAGTGTCCTATGAACTTCTTTCCATACCTGTTTCAGGAATTGCCTGTATTCTTGGAGCGTCAAGTTTTCGTCATACTCTTTCCCCACGTTGTAGGGTGGCGAAGTAACCATCAGGTGAACACTGTTATCAGGCAATTCCTTCATGTTCTCGCTGGTCTTGCAGAAGACCTTATCTAAAAATTGAGGCGGGATGGAAGCTTCTACATATTCAGTTCTTTTCTCCGTTGGCAAGCCTTCATATAACTTGCTGGCGTAAAAGGGAGTTGAATCGTGGTTTATCCTTCCCGGTGAGCCAAAGGGGCTCGTTTGTGTGCCTCTTTTTCTTCCACTATACCCCATCTCCTTCATCCCTCCCTCTGGGCATAATGCACTCTAACCGATTGCTTTACTTAATCCCTCAATTCGTAATTATCAGGGGAAACTACTATGTAAAGAAGTCCGCAGAGATTCTTTGCTTTTCAATAGATTTTAAATACATATCTCGAACTTGATCACATGTCTTGAATAAACACCTTCCCTTGATTTCTCTAAAGACTGACCTTGAAATTTCTCTATGATACCTGTCTTGGTTTTCTGCCTCGGCTATTACGTAAAATGCGGTATCAAAGTCACTTATTTCGCTAAACTTTAGTAAAGAGTTCCTGAACTGAGGTGTAATCTCGACTTCAAAAGTAAATTTAGGAAAACCTCGGTTATTAAACCACAAAACATCTATGAACCTTACTGATTGGACTATATTGGAATATGTGAAGTTCGGGAATTCAGAGAGGGTCATTATTTGCAGTAAGGGTTTATTATCAAAGATTGCATTTTTGTTTGGCGAATAAGTATCAAAGCCTTCCATATTCCCTATCTCTAACAACATCCCTTGAATTGAATAATGGGTCTGTTCCTTTTCTTGCTCTTTGCTTTGTGGCTTTGGAGAAGTTGGCAATTTATGTAAATAGTCAGTTAAAGCGTATATACCTAACCCAATTCTAGTAAATCTTGGGTCTCGCTGCACTCTTTCTTGAATAGTTTTAAGTGGCGTCTTGCCAGTCAACGCTCGATATTTGGGAAACTCTTTGTAGATATGCTGTAACGAAGCTAAATATCCATTATCTAATATAATTTGTTCGATAGCTTGACTAAAAGTCGTTTTGCGATTTGACATTTTTATTCCTGCTACAGTTTTGATTCATCAATTGGAATCGCCTCTGTTAATTCATAATCCACGATTTCAAGTTGCTGATTATCTCCATCACTAATTTTCTCTTCAGTTTCTACATCAAAAAGTGCCGCAACTAACTTTGCTTCTAAATCCTTTCTTGGCAAAGATGAAACTGCTTCAGCGATAATTGTAATTCTATAATTTCCCCTCATATCCAATAAAGGACTTTTGTACTGTTTCTAATCTTTCCCCCTTTCCCCCCATTCTACCATCTCACCTGCCAAGATTCTAGCAGTTATTTTATTAACCTCACCCCCTGTATCCCCCTCTCCTTAGAAAGGAGAGGGGGAAGGGTTGGTTTTGAAGGGGCTTCGCCCCTTCAAAGGAAAGAAGAATTGATTATGCAAGAAAGGCTTCGCCTCTCTTTGACTTTCCTTACTATGATCTGACTTTTCTTACCTCCGAAATACCGCAGGAGTTAAGAGGGGCGCTAGCCCCTCTAAAAATAAACCCTCCCCTTCCCCTTGATAAGGGGAAGGGGACAAAGGGGATAGGGTTATAAGCAATCTTAGGTAATATCCCTTAGCGCCTGCTCCAAATCTGGAGGTAGGTCGGAGGTAAATTCTACATATTCGCCAGTGGATGGTAGCTTAAAACCCAGGCGGGAGGCGTGCATAAATTGGCGTGATAGATAGGGGGACTTCACCCCATACACCTTGTCACCAACTACCGGATAGCCAATAGCTGAAAGGTGAACCCGTATCTGGTGGGTACGACCGGTCTCCGGCATAACTTTCAGCAGGGTATAGCTACTTATATATTTAATTACCCGATATTCGGTGCGGGCTTCCCTACCCTCAGCCACTACTGCCATGCGCTTCCGGTTACGGGGGTCACGTCCCATAGGTGCCTCAATAATCCCCTCCTCCGGAGTAAGACGTCCTTTAACCAGCACCAGATAGGTCTTGTGCACAGAATGAGCCTTGAACTGGTCTGACAGGTTAGCTTGAGCCGTCTTATTCTTAGCCACCAGCATCACCCCCGAGGTATCCTTGTCCAATCGATGAACAACTCCCGGTCGCAGTGAATCACTCACATCGGCCAAGCGGGGAAAGTGAGACAGGATAGCATTAACCAGGGTATGACCTGGGTGTCCCGGTGCCGGGTGCACTGCCAACCCGGCCGGCTTGTCTACGACTAAAAGGTCATCATCCTCATAGATAATATTTAGTGGAATCGCCTCGGGCGACAGGGGGCTGGGTGCGGTGGGGGGTATAACCACCCTCAGCCGGTCACCAATACTAAGTTTAAGACTTGCCTTAGCCAGGCGGTCATTAACCGTGATATAGCCATCAGCGATAAGCCGCTGAGCATAGGTCCGGGAGAGTTCTGGGCACTGCTCACTAACATACCTATCCAGACGAACATCCGGCCTATCAGCGATAAAATTATATACTTTATCCATCATCAGGCTAATAAATCAGTGTTTACCAGCTCTGGCTAAAGGAAGGAGTGAGTAAACAAATATGATAACACCAACTACTACAGCTGAATCAGCCAGGTTAAACGCTGGCCAGAAACCAAAATCAATGAAATCGGTGACATAGCCCAAGCGTAGTCGGTCAATCAGGTTACCTACTGTGCCGCCGAGAACCAAGCTAAGACCTACCCAAGCTAACCAATTATCTAGAAAGGGGAATCGACGATAGAAAAGCACAGCATAGAGTAGAAGAACAGCAACACTCACTAAGGCAACAATGGTTAGTAGAAAAGTTTGTCCCTGAAATAAGCCAAAGGCCGACCCAGTATTGGTAATATGGGTTAGTCTCGGGAACCCTACCTCAGGTATTGATTGCCCGATGGCTAAATTAGTCCTTATCCAGAGCTTGCTGAGCTGGTCGGCAGTTACTATCAGAAATGCAGTAAGGAAAAAGACCACATTCCGCCACTTAACCTGAAGACAATTTGCCTTTTGCATTCTTTGCCTTACAACTCAAGCACAGGTTCGCTTGTGGGAGTGCCTCTAATCGGGCGGGGTCTATAGGTTGACCGCAATTGTCACACAAGCCATAGGTTCCCTCGTCAAACTTGTGCAAAGCGTGCTCTATATCTGCCAACTGGTCCTTTACTCGCTTCTCTAAAGCTAGGCGTTTCTCTAACTCAAAGCTCTCGGTAGCCTCTTCCTCCCTCTTACCAAAAGGACTACCCTCTCGCCTTTCACTTGTAGGGCGCTTACTAGCGCTTAACTGTTCCAACTCCTCAGTTAAGCGCTTCTGCTCCTGCTCCAAACGAGAACGAAGTAGATTGAAGACTATAGTCATTTTGTCCTCCCTCCACCCACTGTCAAACTTGAAATAGGTTTTTCTCTCTCAGTGCTGACAAGTAAGTTATTATACTTAAATGTTATCTGAGAGAGCTTTGGCAGGTATGACAAATTAGTCCAGTATCAGCCGCAATTGGTGAATTGTGCCAATCGCCACCTTGAACAGTGACCATTGGCGAAGATAAAGGTCTTCTCGGTCACACTATCCCGCTTAGGTAGCCACTCGCCGGGCTCTGGTGGCGTATAGTTAAACCCTGAAGTAGCTAAGTATGTCATATCTTAAGTGTATCCCATTTCTTGTGTTTGGTCAATACCTACCCAGGCATATAGTCAAAAGCCACCCATTTAAGCTATGATAGTATATGGGATATAATAAGTCAACTACAAATATTAAAATGGAGGTAACCATAATGAAAGAGCAGGTTATTGCCGAAATACATGTTGTCCCTTTGGGCACAGCGACTACCAGTTTAAGCCACTACGTTGCCGCTTGCCTTGATACCATTAAACAAGCTCAAAACATAAGCTACCAGCTAACCGCTATGGGGACAATCATTCAGGGACCCCTGGAGCAGGTTCTGGAGCTGGCGCAGAAAATACATGAGGTACCCTTTACCATGGGAGCCAAAAGAGTAGCCACTACCATCTACATTGATGACCGCCGTGATAGACTGGCAACCATAGAGGACAAGGTTAAAGCGGTATTAAGTAAAAGTCCTAACCGGTAAAGTAAAATTAAGCAGACAAACTGGGGAGAGGATAAAATGAAGCTCCGCATCACTACCCTTTGCGAAAATACAGCCGGTGTGATTGACGTGCTGGCTGAATTTGGGTGGAGTGTGTTAGTAGAAACCGATGAGGTGAATATCTTGTTTGACACCGGGCCGAGCATCTCAGTCTGTCATAACGCTGATATTCTTGGCATTGACCTGAGCAAAGTTGATAAGATTGTCTTGAGTCATGGTCACTTTGACCATACTGGTGGTTTACGCCAAGTCCTACGCAGGATGAGGAAAGAGGTGGAGATAATAGCCCACCCCGATATATGGAAAGCCACATATAGTCGTCGCCAAGGTCGAGCCGATAGGTATGCTGGCATACCTTTCCAGCGTGAAGAACTAGAAAGCCTCGGTGCTAGGTTTAACCTATCGACAAAACCGGTAAAAATCGCTGATAACATAATGACCACTGGTGAGGTTCCAATGGTAACCGATTACGAGGAGATAGACCCTCACCTTTGGGCGAGAGAAGCTAATACCTGGGAGCCGGATAAGGTTTTAGATGACCTGGCACTAATTATAAATACCGAGTTGGGATTGGTCGTCGTTTTAGGTTGTGCTCACCGTGGCATCATCAATACCCTCTACCATGCTCAGCAGCTTACCGGCAGAAAAGAGATACACACCGTGTTGGGCGGCTCCCACCTGATCGGTGCTTCTGAAGAGCGGGTTCGGCTGACAATAGCTACTCTTAAGGAACTGCGTGTACAAAGATTAGGCTTGTGTCATTGTACTAGTCTACCAGTAGCAGCACGACTAGCCCAAGAATTTGGCGACAAGTTCTTCTTTAATAACACCGGCACTGTTTTGGAGCTATCGCAAGGAATAAGCAATGAATCTTTCTGTTCAATTGGCACCCAAACACCAAAAGGGCTTATTACTGGCTAACCCGGTGATGACCGCTTCAGGCACCTTTGGCTACGGCACCGAGTATCGCCATCTGTTTGATATTCAACGGCTGGGGGCTATTGTGTGCAAGGGAACCACCCTCAAGCCAAGAGAGGGGAATCCACAGCCAAGACTAGCCGAAACCGCCTCTGGTTTACTCAACTCAATTGGGTTACAGAACATCGGAGTTAAAGCCTTAATCAAGGAAAAGGCACCCCTCTGGGCGCAATGGCGTGTTCCCGTCATCGTTAATATTGCCGGCCAAACTACTGACGATTACGCCCAAGTGGCTGGTGAACTGGATGGGGTAGCTGGTATTAGCGCTATTGAGGTAAACATCAGTTCCCCTAACATCAAAGGTGGGGGTGCTGAGTTTGGCAAAGACCCAGAGCCAGCTGCCAGAGTAACCGCCGCCGTCAAAGCAGCTACTTCCCTACCGGTATTGGTTAAGTTAACACCAAACACCAGTAATATAGCTGAGGTAGCCATAGCGGTGGCTGAAGCTGGAGCCGATGCCATATCCCTAATCAACACCCTGAAAGGCATGACTATAGACATAGCCAAGCGCCGACCGCTACTGGGCAACATAAGCGGAGGACTATCTGGACCAGCCATAAAACCGATAGCCTTATATATGGTGTATGAGGTAGCTGGAGCTGTAGAAGTGCCAGTCATCGGTTGTGGTGGCATCACCACCGCCAGCGATGCCATAGAGTTTATTATGGCTGGAGCCAGTGCTATCCAGGTGGGCACCGCTAGCTTTGCTAACCCCCGGGCTCCGCTTGATATTCTACAGGGAATAGAGCAATTTATGGGAAAAGAGGGGATAGAGGACGTAAGCGAGCTTATCGGTGCTGCCCGAGACTAAATTGACTATCTCATTTCCAACTCTTTGACTAGAGTTGGCTGCATTATCTTACAGAAGCTATCTACTAACTCAGGGTCAAATTGGGCTCCAGCACAGCGTTTCAGCTCATCAAGAGCTTGCTGTGGTGATAGGCGCTCACGGTAAGGTCGCAGCGAAGTTATGGCGTCATAAGCGTCAGCTATGGCCAGAATACGAGCCTCCGAAGGAATGTCCTCACCTTTTAAGCCAGAAGGGTAGCCACTACCATCATAGTGCTCGTGATGATGCAAGATAGCTGGCAGGCAGTTAACCAGGTTGATGATATGCCTAAGTATCTCTACGCCATCTTGAGGGTGGGCTTTGACTTGCTCCCACTCCTTCTCAGTCAGGGTTCCTTCTTTGTTGAGTATGGAGTCAGGGATGCCAATTTTGCCGATATCATGCAGCAGAGCAGCTGCCCGGATGGTAGTAATTCTATCTTCAGGTAGACCAAGCGCCTCAGACAAAACTACTGAATACTCGCTGACTTTCTTGGAGTGACCATAGGTGTAGTGGTCCTTGGCATCAACCGTGGCGGCTAGAGCATAGATTATGTTTAAAGCTCCCCGCCGCGCCTCAAGCTCTTCACCTATCAGGGGTGTTGCTGGTTTTACTATATCTGAAGATAAGCAGGTCCGGTTTCTGCCGGTTTGTTTAGCCCGGTATAGTGCCGCATCAGCACAGCCAATGATTTCCTCCTTCGTTACACCATCAGATGGCCAACTAGCGACACCAAGGCTAACCGTCACCGACATTGCCTTGATACTCGCTTTTAACTCTATTGCTCTACGAACACGCTCGGCTACTTTGTAGGCGTCATCAAGTCGTGCCGAAGGCAGAATGACCGTGAATTCCTCTCCCCCGTAGCGAAAGGGGATGTCCAGCTTACGGACAGAGTCTTTAATAAGCTCACCCATTTTGCGCAGAATCTGGTCACCAGCCAGATGCCCATAAATATCGTTATACACCTTGAAAAGGTCTATGTCTAGCATTATTACCGAAAACATGGTGCCGAAGCGTGCACCCCGCGCAATCTCCTGCTCCAGGCTTTCGTGGAAATGACGGTGGTTATATAATCCGGTCAGTCCATCAGTATTTGCTCTTATGGTAGCTTGGGTATAAAGCTGAGCATTTTCAATTATAATACTGGCTTGGCCGGCCAGGCTCATCACCAACTCTATATCTTCTTGGGAATAAAGGCCGCCTGACCGCTTTCTATCCATGGCTAGAATGCCAATTAGCCTGCCCCGGCTTCTGATGGGACACAGGAGTTCTAAATGGGAGATAGCTAATTTTTCCTTTTCTACCTGCCACAATGCCTTAAATTCCGGGATATTATCAATTTGCTTTAGGGCAAGGGGTCTAGTTTCTTTCTCCAGCCAGACGACAATAGGGTTGTCAGCACTAAACCTAAGCTCGTCACTTAACTCGCTCTTAGCTTTGGGATGAGCGAAATAGACGGTAAAATCACCACTACCAATATCCTCAAGCAATAGGCTGGCCTGGGTGATGTTCAAGGCTTTGGTCATCGCCGGTAACATCTCTTTAGCCAGCTCATCCAGGTTAAGGATGCCACCCATTTTACTACTGAAGCTGAGCAGTGCCCGACGATGCTCATAGGTTCCCCGATAGAAGAAACGGTCTACTGCATCCTGGAGAACATGCCTTAACGGGCGAGCCATTAAAGCCAGCAACAAAGCTATTACAGTCGCAATTGATACAATACTGCTTACCGGCTGTTCGGGAAAGAGCCAGAAACCAAGGAATATGGCACCTATATAAGTACCAATGAGAGAGCCAATCAAGATAAAGTATGCCAGCCCTCTTCGTGCCACGAGCTTGATGTCAAGCAAATTGTATCTGCCGATGGCATAGGCAATTATTAAGGCATTGGCCAGGGTGCTGATGTGGTCTGTCGGTAACCCGGCTAGAAGTGGCACACTGGCATTGACGGGGCTGTAAAACGAAACTATCCCCCAGCCGACTATCAAGTACATCGTTCTATTGCGGTCAATGGGGTCTATTGACCGGCGGTATCTCCGCACCAGCATCCACATTGTGATAGCTGTTAAGGGTATCCAGGCGGAAAACATAATGATGGGCCAGAACCCCATTTCGTGGTACAGGTAGCCATCAACTAAATAGGCATCCCTGACTCCAAGACCACCAATGGGAAGTGCCAGGGTACTTAGAACAAGCGCATATCCGAGATATGCCACGATTCCAGCCGGTCTATTACTGTACGCCCTGACGAAATGGTAGTAAAGGACCATTGACAATAAAGCTAGTATAAGAACTATATTGTTCAAGAAGATGAGAGACTGGGTGGAGGCGGAAGCACTACGGGTGAGCATGAAAGCGGAAAAGCTCCATGCCATGCAGGCTAAAAGAAGCAGAGTAAATATCCTATTTACTCGTGTTCTGGCGTGTTGTAGGACTAGTACCAGTAAGGTGACATAGGCCAAACAGCTCACGAGCGGTATTATAGCCCAGAGGTTCATCTGGAAATTCCTCTCCTGATATTTATGTCAATAGCGTCTGAGTGACAACCATTATGCCTTATACGTTTGGCATTGTCAATAGGACTATTGTCATCCTTTACATAAGACGTAGCCGAGAGAGGCAGTTCGAGATGGGTGCCGGCCTCTCCATATGAAATGCCCCCCGCTCCATTGAAGGAGAGGGGGGCAAGAGTGGGGCCTACCTGGCAATCAATCTATCTGGTGGAGATAGTCTCTGGTTGGCGCTCTTCCTGACTAGGTACGGTTACTTGGGGAGCCCTACCGAGCAGAAAATCTAGTACATCAGCGGTTGGATTAATGTGGGACACCTTAACGCGACCCAGCTCAACACCGGCTGCCTGCTGCTTCAGCATATAGCGGCTAAAGGCACCCTGAGGAACCAGTGTAACCTCCAGTGGCTTCAGGCCCAGGTATGACTCCAGCTCAGAATAGGGTGTGTCCAGTATTTTCAGTTGCTGGTGGACCAGAGTGGCTACTTCATCGGCGGTAAGATGATTACTTGCCCTGGGTTCAAGGTACAGGTGCAGTATCGGTTTATCCATGACCTCCTTGCGTGCTGCCCAGTCCTCGTAGGCTATCCCGGTTTTCTCTATCGCTTTCCAGATTACTGTTTCGGTCAACCGGGTAAAGCCGGCAATGTCAATCATATCATCCACACGGGAGTGATAGACCATCTGCGGGATATCTATGTTGAGTTGTTCATTGCGCATTGCGGTTATCTTAACCATGTCGCCGAGCTTGTATCTGACAAATGGACCGCCGTGGAAATTGGTAATTACCAGCTCGTAATTCTCTCCTGGCCTCACCTCATCCAGAAGTAGTGTGCTTGGTTGGTAAAGAGGGTCAGCTCTGGACTTAAGGCTTTCTTCCTCAGGGATGAACTCAAAGAAGTTCAAAGCGGGGACAAAGGTCAGCCCCTGATAGTCCCAGGTCTGCAGAGCCATTATCAGAGCCTCAGTGGAGCAATAGAGTTCCAGAGGATACCGGCCCCACATTTCCTTGATTTTCTTCTGGTACACTGAACTATCTCCACCGCCTGCTATTAAGCCCTTGAGCGACCAGACATCTTTAGGTAGCATGGGACGGCCAGCCAGCTTGCTCTTGATTACCCCCCGCATTATACGAAGTAGCATCTTTGGTTGCCGTAGCAGCGGTAGGATACTTCCACTTCTTTTCCTTTGGCTGAAGCGCTCACCGACAGCAACCATTACACTGGGCATGGAGGAAAAGAAGTCCATTCCGTCAGATAGAGCTAGCTTGAAGCCCTTCTGAAACCTCTCGGCAAAGGACATTGTTTCCGCCTCGTCCGGCGGCGGTAAGAAGTCGAGATACTTACTGAAACCATAACTGAATACGTTGCCAGTAACGTAGGGGCGAGGCGCGGCACCGTAAAGACACTTGTCATGCAACTTGAAATTGAACTCGCCCCTTTTTCTGCAAGTACAAAAACATAAAAGGGCGATTAGTAAACTCTCTTGCTCCTCCCACTGCCTACTAGTAGTTGGTACCCACTTATAGTCATACTCCCCGGACCGGCCTGAGGTATGTTGCCACAGCAATGGCTTTCTGGGCAGCACGTCCATCCTTTGCTTCAGCAGGTAGGGCGCGTAATCTTTGTATGTGGTCAGCGGCATCTGCTCGCGGAATTCCTCCACGGTTCTCGGCTTGGCACCGCGCATCAGCACCCTGCCCAGCTCACACCTCTTGAGTAGCCCTATCTGTTCTCGCAGTAGCCGCCGCTGAATATCCATAACTTCCTCTAGACTGAGGTCAATGAAGCCGCAGCACCGCTGCCACAGCTCCTCATATCTACCGGCTTTCAGTAGTTCAAGATCTGTATCTGTGGCCATTTCCTTTCCTGTCTCGAATGGTTCAAGCTCTGCGGCTACTTCCTTTTCTAATGCTTCTGTGGTCATTTCCTTAAGCTGTTTCGTTTTTGTGGTCATTTCCTTTTCCTCCTTTATTCAGAAATACTAGGCTCTAGTTTTTATGGTTCTTATACAAGCGCTGATGCTCTTTCTATTGGGCAGTAACATCGGCGTTTCCTTCCGGTAGCGGTCATAGCCAGCAAACATCCGGCCGAAGAAGAACTTGTCCTGAATAACCACCAGCAGGATATTCAGTAAAATGAATATTGGTGCGGCTATAAGTAGTAAGCTGGACTTTGAAACCAGAATTAAAGAGAGCATAAACAGGGTGAAACAGTGAATCCATGGGTGACGGACGAGGGCATATAACCCGGTGGTTATTAGCCTATCGCCAACACCAGTGGCAATATATGTCTTACGGAAGGGAAGATTGATAAACAGGGAATATATCAGCAGAAAGAGAGAGAGGGTTAGTAGCCCCCAGCCCAACCAGGTTGACCAAACAGGTAGTGGCAGGGTATTTGACTTGAGGCAGAGCATGATAAGTGAGTAGACCAGTAAGCCACTGCCCACCGTCCAAACGCCTGGTTTTGCCCCAGAAGGAATCTTCTTTAAGGAGACTAGGTCAAAAAGGTGTATTACGATGAAACCGAGAATGCCTACTGCTATATAAATCATAAAAACCTTCCCATTGCCACTATTGCAGATTGCATTAGCTATGGGAAGGTTTTATGTTCTAGAATAATGTTCTAGTGAGCCTGTGGTTAATAAAAAACCCTCTCTTTCAAAGGAGAGGGGAAAAACAGCTTCTGAGTAATCAGTTAATTTTTAAGGTTGCGGAGTGAAGTTGATTAGCAAACTATTTCCATTTAATCTTAGCCTCTCTCTCCTCGCCCTCAGAAGCTAGGTCATTTTCAAGCTCGTGTAGCCTACTAGTTAGCTCTTCAAATTCAGTTTTAGGTGAATGCTTACCTAGCTCCAGACCATAACTAATAAAGAAGTCAAGGGACCTTCTAAGGAGACTCTTTACATCCTGCTCAAAAACACGCAGCTCTTCCTTGGTGACATACTGTTGCTCTTTGGCTTTCTCCTTTGTCTCTTGTAATTGACTATTAATTAGAAAGTCAATGAATTCCGCCTGACTCATATCTCCCCGGTTATTGTCAATCTTCTGGACAAGTTCTGCCGGCACTATCAGCATTCTTTTGTCACCCATGAATTCTCTCCTTTGATTGGTGCACCCTCGGCAATTAGTCTTTAAGGCAGATATTTTTTGGCGCTACCATCTTGTTGATGAAGGTCGGTAGCGCACTTAATTTTTCTCTCCCCACATTTATTCAAAACTTCTAAAAGCTGAACTTAACCTTCTTCTCTCGACTCAAGTATTTCTAGAATACCATCTATACTTTTTAGCAGCCTGAGCCCTTTCTTGGTCACTCTATAGGTCACCACCGGATTACCGACCGTTACCTTATCTATTAGCCTCAATTGCAGCAGGAAGTTGAGATACTTTTGTAGCTGGAAATAGCTCATATTGGCGCTGTACATGATTTCCGTCTTACCAGCTTCACCCAAGCGTAACATATCAGCTATTACTTCAATACTGGACCGACGACGGTCTATATTTAACATCTGACCACTCCCATTACCTTTAGCCTATTACTATTGTCCTATTATACTACCACTGTCAATGGCACTTGTCAAGATGTTGAACAGGGACCGATTAAAATAGTCCCAGATACCAATTAACAATGCTGCTCCCAAACAACAGGGTTATCATAGCCCCTAAAGAAAGGTAAGGAGCGAAGGGAATACCCTCCTTCCGCTTCCTTAACTTGAACAGAAGCAAAACCACAGCTACCAAACCACCAAGGATTACCGCCAGAAATAAGGCAACAAATACCAGATAGCCAGTAACTATGCCTATCAAGGCAGCCATCTTAACATCTCCCCAGCCCATACCCCCCCGGGAAATAATAACAATTAGCAAAAAAAGAAATAAGCCAATGCCACCACCGATAGCCGCCTGCGCAATTCCCGGCTCAGGTAAGCTACTCAGGAGTAAGGCCACTGCCCCATCAGAGTAGACCACCTTAGATGGAGGCAAAAAGATACTGATAATCAAAGCCACTGCCATACTGGGATAAACCACCTTATTAAGGATAAGCCCATGCTCCAAATCAATAACCATGAGAATGAGGAATAGGCAGCAGTAGAAAGCGGCCACCGCTAATTCAGCGCTTAAACCATAATGCCAGAAGAGGTAGCCAAACAGGATTCCAGTGCCAATCTCCACCCAGAGCAGACGCCTAGGGATAGGTGTTTGGCAATGACGACAGCGACCACGTAGCCATAAGTAGCTAAAAACCGGGATGAGGTCCTTTATCGCCAGACGATGATGGCAGGAAGCACAATGAGAGGCAGGGAAAACAAGCGACTCACCAGTGGGCAAACGGTCAATGCAGACATTGAGGAAGCTACCTACAGCTATCCCCAATAAAGCAGAAACGACTATCCCGACACCTTCCATCTAATCTCTATTTTGGGTGTTTTCACCAATCTAGTCAATAGGGGTTATTTTACTCGGGGCCGATGGGAGATAAATACAGGGGCTATATGCATCAAACTTGTTGGTCTGAGCTGGCGTCTCTTGGCTTGAGGGGCACCCTCACCAGTCAACCTTGCCTTTAGTCGATAGAGATTAAGCCTTTCCGTACAGCTATTACTACTGCTTGAGTACGCGCGTTGGCATTTAACTTTACCATTATTGAGGCGACATGATTCTTGATGGTTTGCTCGCTAATGGTGAGTTTAGCCGCAATCTGCTTATTACTATAGCCCTGAGCTACATAATTAAGGATTTCCGTCTCTCTGACGGTGAGAGGTGCTATTAAAGTTTCAACTTCCGTCTTCCCGGATAGTTCTTGAAACTGGCGTAGCATTTTTCCGGCTACCTCAGGGTGAGTGGAAAGGCTTTCATTTATAGGGTAATCACCACCAGCCACGCGCCTTATTATATCAGCCAGATAGTCACCACTAATTTCCTTGCTTAGATAAGCGGCAACCTGGTTTTCAAGTGCCTGGAAGAGCTGGTCATCGCTGGGGCTCGAGGTAAGCATAATTATGCCCACACTAGGTAAGCGCTGTTTTAATCTATGAGCTAGGCTCAGGCTGCTGTCAGGCAAGGCATCAATATCTACAATCACCACATCAGGAGGCATAACCTCAATAATCATCGTTTTGTCAGTGACTTTAGCCTGACCTATAACTTGTACATCATCTGCACTGGAGAGCGCATGCAATATGCCTTCCTGAAACAGAGGTTGCTGGCTAAACGTGCAGACCTTTATTTGCTGCTTATTCATTTATTTTAAGTTTAGCACAAAATGGAGCTAGCTTCAACAATTTAGCTTTACTTGATTTAATCCTAATTTTGTTTACTCACTAGCTGAGCTAAGTTATGGTCAAAGACGAGCACAAGTTGTTGACAAACTGGCATTAGCCTGATTATAATTAAATTGATAATAGATTACAGCCATCGACCAAATTGGCGGTGAGCTTTTTAAATTAGTTATTACTTTTAGTCGCTTGGATCGGATACGACCGAGACGGCAAATAGAATGTTAGTTTAAATGCCCTCTCTGGCTGTGTCGGAGAGGGCATTTTTGTTTAGGGACAAAATGTTGAAATTAGGTTTTATTGGGGCAGGAATAGTCGGCACCACTCTGGCGGTAAGGCTGAGCAGCAAAGGCTACCAGGTAGTAGCCGTATCCAGCCGAAGCCAAACCTCAGCGCAAAACCTGGCACAAACAATCAGCGGTTGCCGTGCCTTTGCTAAGAATCAAGATGTAACTGACACGGCTGAGCTTGTCTTCATTACTACCCCAGATGATACTATTGCCACAGTAGCCTCCCAACTGAAGTGGCATGCCGGACAGAGCGTGGTTCACTGTAGCGGCGCTGATTCGACTGAGATACTACAGCCAGCCAGAAAATTAGGCGCCCATGTTGGCGCCTTTCACCCCCTGCAGAGCTTTGCCAATGCCAAACAGGCTATAGAGAATATACCCGGCTCAACCTTCGTTGTGGAGGCGGAGACACCTTTACTGGCCACACTCAAGGACATGGCTACTACCCTTGGTGGTCATTGGATAGAGCTAAAGGCAAGTGACAAGGTAATCTACCACACGGCAGCCGTCATTGCCTGTAACTATCTGGTAACTCTGGTCAAGCTAGCTACCGACCTGTGGCAAACCTTCTCCATCCCACCCCACCAAGCTACCCAGGCGCTGCTGCCACTGATACGAGGGACGATTCACAATATTGATACTGTCGGCATACCTCAATGCCTCACCGGACCGATTGCCCGCGGTGATACCGGGACAATCAAGAAGCATCTGGATGCGTTACAAAAAACGGCTCCTAGCCTGCTCTCCACCTACCGAGAGCTTGGTCTCCAGACAATCCCGATTGCTCTGGCCAAGGGGAGAATTAATAAGCAGCAAGCACAGGAACTACAAGCTATATTAAGGGGGAAGTCAAGTGAGAGTAATGCTTAAAAGCAAAATCCACCGAGCTCGTGTTACTCAGCTTAATATTGACTACGAAGGCAGCATTACCATTGATAGAAAGCTGATGGAGGAAGCTGATATCCTCCCCTACGAGCAGGTGCAGGTGCTGAACATTAATAATGGTGCCCGTTTTACCACCTATGCCATTGAGGGAGAGAGGGAAAGTGGTGAAATCGGTATCAATGGTGCCGCTGCCAGACTGGTCGCCAAGGGAGACATTATTATTATCCTGTCCTACTGCCATGTTGAAGACAGCGAGGCAATGAATTTTGCGCCCAAGCTGGTATATGTTGATGCCGAAAATAATATCACTGAAACTAAACGATTGGTCAAGACTATACGACTCTAGGAGGTAAATAAATGCGTACCACGATAAACCAGATAAAAGGGATGAAACAAAAGGGCGAGAAAATCACCATGCTCACCGCCTATGACTACGCCATGGCCAAGATAGTTGATGAGGTGGGAATACCACTAATTCTAGTCGGGGATAGCCTGGGCATGGTAGTCATGGGTTATGAATCAACCATCCCGGTAACCATGGATGATATGCTGCACCATACTAAAGCTGTGGTCAGGGGCACCAAACAGGCAATGGTCATTGGTGATATGCCGTTTATGACCTACCACATCAGTGTTGATGATGCTCTCAAGAATGCTGCCCGTTTCATCCAGGAAGGCGGTGCCCAGGCAGTTAAGCTTGAGGGTGGCATAACTGTAGCCGAGAAGGTAAGGCGAATTGTGGAATGTGGAATACCGGTTATGGGTCATATTGGACTTACCCCTCAGTCAATTCACCAGTTTGGTGGCTTTAAGGTGCAGGGTAAAACCCCCGAGGCTGCCGCCAGGTTGCTTAATGATGCTCAGGCATTGGAAGAAGCCGGAGCTTTTGCCATTGTCCTAGAAACTGTCCCCGCCCCCCTGGCAGCACTAATTACTCAAAGAGTGAGCATCCCTACTATTGGCATTGGTGCTGGCATAGGCTGTGATGGTCAGGTTCAGGTGATAAATGACATTTTGGGCTCGTTTACCGACTTTGTCCCCAAACATGCCAAGCAGTACGCCAAGCTTACTGATATTATCCGGGTGGCTGTCACCGAATATCATAATGAGATAAAATCAGGCAGCTTCCCCACTGATGAACAAAGTTTCTCCATGGACGAAAGCATATTAGCCGAGCTAACTAAATAAGCACAGAGGTTGATTTTTGCAAGCTTTAAGTAGAAAGGGAAAGTTTGAAGGGGCGAAGCTCCTTCAACAACCACCCCCTCTCCTTTGAAGTAGAGAGATACTAAAGGAGAGTCGAAGAGAGGCGAAGCCTCTCTTATATAACTAGTCCCCCTTCCCCTTAAGAAGGGGAAGGGGGATAAAGGGGGATGGGGTAGATAAAGAAAGAGATTGCTTCGTCACCCCGATAAAATCGGGACTCCTCGCAATGACACGGCAGGTGGGGGGATA